>ENA-UOJG01001252-UOJG01001252.1-human-gut-metagenome-genome-assembly--contig:-C47-NODE-1252-length-28333-cov-33.311903_pt1 | contig 28333 bp, 14 predicted proteins | sample MGYA00242340_ERZ723887 | MGnify/ENA metagenome assembly ERZ723887 | reverse complement strand
GGCCGAAGAGCCCGCGAAGGCCGAAGAGCCCGCGAAGGCCGAAGAGCCCGCGAAGGCCGAAGAGCCCGCGAAGACCGAAGAGCCCGCGAAGGAAGAAGAGCCCGTGAAGACCGAAGAGCCCGCGAAGGCCGAAGAACCCGTGAAGACCGAAGAGCCCGTGAAGGAAGAAGAGCCCGCGAAGGAAGAAGCCCCCGCGCACGAGGAAGCCACCGCCGCGGAAGCGCCTGTTAATAAGGAAGCGACTCCGGCGGAAGCCCCCGATCCCGAGGCCGTTCTGCTCTCTGAGATTCAGGACGCGCTGAACCCCGGCCGCTCCATCCAGCTGTTCGCCCGCTGGGATGGCGACGAGCTGTTCCTTGGCGACGAGGTTCGCCTGAAGGTGGATCTGAAGGGCTATGACGACGTAACCTACACCCTCGAGTGGCAGTACAACGTCAACCCCTCCGACCCTACTAACGAATGGAATACCTACGCCAGCGGCAGCGCGAAGGTCATCACCTTCACGCTGGACGAAACCAACTGCGAGTACTACTGGCGCGTGCTGGTGCACATCACCGGCGTAAAGCGCTGATTCCCCTCTGCGAGAAAATAGACCGACCGCTTCAAACACGGATTGGAGGAAATAAATCATGAAGAGCTCCGCGAAAATCCTGTCCCTCGTTCTGACGCTCGCGCTGGCGCTGGCCGTGTTCGCGCCCGCCGCCATGGCAAAGACCTACGTCACCGAGAAGAGCAACAACTTCCACTTCACTGGCGTGAAGCGCCGCGAGGCCGCCCCCGCCGAGGAAGCGACCGCCGGGGAAGTCGTCGTTGAAGAGGCCGCCGCCGAGGAACCGGCTCAGCCCGAGACGGACGAGCTTCCCGCGAACGCCCGCCTGATGGCGATCATTGAAGACGAGCTGAGCGCCGAGCGCTCGATTTCCACCTACGCCGTATACGACGGCGACACGCTCACCTTCGGCGACACGGTCACCCTCATCGCCGTGCTGAACGGCTATGACAGCCTCGCCTACGATCTCAAGTGGCAGTCCAGCCCGGACAACAAGGCGTGGACGGACGTGGCCGGTGAAACCGCCGCCTCCTACACCTTCACCATCACCGAAGAGAACTACACGAACTACTGGCGCGTGGCCGTCACCATCACCGGCGTGGTCGTGCCGGACGACGTGGTCGCCGCCGCCAACGCACAGTAAAGGCTCCACCGCACAATTCGGCGGCGCGTCGGGCGAAGTCTTTTCCGCCATCTGCGGCATGCAAATTTCTCGATTTGCCTCCAGTAAACCTTCGAAATTTGCATTTGCATCGGACGAAAAATCCATTCGCCGGCCGGCCACCTCATTTGTGCGGCGTCGCCTAAAACAAATAAGCTCGAGCCCCCAAAAAGGTATCGACTTTTTCGCGAAATTGTGTTATAATTTCACCAGTAATTTCCATCGGCCATCGCGCCGATCACCTCAGCAAGTAGTTCAAAGGGGAGGAAATCTTCTATGAAAACCAAGCTTCGCAAGCTGCTCGCGCTTCTGATGACCCTCGCCATGTTCATCAGCAGCGTTCCCACGACCGCGCTCGCCGCAGTCGTGCCCTACCCGGGCGGCACGGAGACCGGCTCCGGCATTTCGCTGAGAAGCATAGTGAAGCCGCCGGTTGCGACGACGACGTACGTCTTCATGAATGGCACGGAGGAATTCGCTCGCCAGATTCTGAAGGACGGCCAAACGCTCAACAATCCCGGCACGCCGGACGCAGGCAGCGCGAACAAGGAGTTCACCGGCTGGCGCGACGGCGATAACAACGCGCCCACCTTCGGCGCGGTCACCGTGACCGAAACGAAAACGATTACCTATCACGCCCAGTTCGCGGACGTGTACTTCGTGTTCTTCACCAACGAGAAGGGCGAGGTCATGGTCACGAAGAAGGGCGCGAACGGCGACACGATTTCCACGGAGGGCGTCACCTACCCCGTCGGCAATGAGCAGTCCATCGTCGGCTGGAAGGACGCGAGCGGCAATCTCGTATCCTCCGTCACGCTGAACGGCAGCGACGTAACCCTCACGGCCAGGGTTGAGAACGGCCACTGGATCACCTACGACTCGCAGGGCGGCACCTATGTCGCGCCCGCGTTCGTAAAGGGCAACGGCACGACCACCGCGCCCGCCGCCCCCACCCGCCCCGGCTATACCTTCCGCCACTGGTCTGCAACCGTGGGCGGCGCGGCGTTCACCTTTGGAAACGCCCTCACCACGGCGCTGACGCTCTACGCCGTCTGGACGCCGAACACCAGAACCCAGTATACCGTCATCCACTGGCAGGAGAACGCCGACGATGACGAGTATTCCTATGCCGAATCCGAAACCAAATACGGCACCACCGGCGCGCAGACCAGCGCGGCGGCGAAGAGCTACACCGGCTTCACCGCGCAGACCATTGCGCAGCAGACCATCGCGGGCGACGGCTCGACGATCGTGAATGTGTATTATAAGCGCAATGTGTATAATGTGCAGTTCTACGAAAGAAAGAGTAATAGATGGCAGGAAATCCCGAACCTCAAGATTACTGCGAAGTATCAAGCGTTCATCGGAGACAAGTGGCCGACCTACAATGGCAGCAGCACATGGTCGACAACAAGCAATTATAGTTGGTCAAGCGGCTTGCAGGGTCCATATCAGGTTAACATTGAAACAATGCCGCTGAACGGCGCTAAATTCTATGGCCCGAAGACCGGCAGCAGCTCCGAATCCGCTCACTACTATGTAGAAGTGCTGCCGGGAGAGACCGGCGAAACGGTTAGCGGCCGCACCTATAAGCTGCATCATACAGATACCAGCCCGGGCACAGGCTATACTGTAACCGTGGAAGATCAGTACCCGATTACCGGCTTTACTTTTAATAGCTCTCCAAGCACCAAGATAGAAGAAGACTATGACAACGCCAAGTTCTACTACACCCGCAACAGCTACAACATCGTATACGTGAGCGGCGGCCAGACGGTAAACACCGCTTCCAAGAAGTTCGAAGAGAGCATTGCGGACGCGGGAAGCTATACGCCCACTGTCAAACCCGCCGGCATGGAGGATTATGACTTTGGCGGCTGGCATGCCGACCCGGCGGGTGAACAGGCATATACCTTCACCGGCAAGACCATGCCCGCGCAGAACGTCACGGTCTATGCCAAGTGGAACAAGCCCGTATATAACGGCACAATCTATCTGACCATCGAAGGCACTACTGGTTCATCGATTACACTCAGCGTCCCGAAGGGCGACACGATTGAAACCGCGCTGAACGAAAAGCAGGCGGAAATCATGGCGCAGGTTGGCGAAGGCTATACCTGGCGCGGCTGGCGTACCGGCAAGGACGGCACCGGCGAGCCCTTCAACCCCCAAACCCAGATCACAACGGACGTCACCCTCTACCCCTACTACACCAAGGACGGCACCTTCACTGTAAAATATGTTTCCGGCAAGAACGACGTAACCGCTCCGGTGGATGGCAAGTCCTACGCGGAGGACAGCTTTGCTGACCTCATGTCCCCGGGCAAGCTGGTTGCTGCTGATGGCGAGTACTTCCTCGGCTGGTCTGACGGCGCGGCCACCTACCAGCCCCGCGACAAGTATCAGATCAAGAGCAATCACGCTGATGAACAAAACGTCATCACCCTCACCGCCCAGTGGGGCGCGCGTCCCGCTGGCACAACCCTGACCTATAAGGCCAATGGCGGCGCAGACGCGGACGTGGTTGAAAACCTCGCCAATAACGAGACCGTCACCACCATCGCAAACCCCTTCTCCCGCGTGGGCTACACCTTCAAGGGCTGGGACACCGACCCCAAGGGCGAAGGCTCCATCGCCCCCGACACGCAGGTGCAGGTGGACAACAACGGCGAGAACGTCCTCTACGCCATCTGGACGGCGAACGCCGACACCAAGTACACCGTCGAGTTCTACTATCAGAACGGCGATGGCACTTACACGCTCAACCACAGCGACGAGCGCACGGCCACCACGGACACGGAAGTTTCCGTTACCGCCGACGATAAGGCGGCTAAGGAAAACAACAAGTACGTGTTCGAAGCGGATAACAAGAACAACGTGCTTTCCGGCAACGTCGCCGGCAACGGTTCGCTGGTGCTGAAGCTGTACTTCAAGCTCAACACCGCGAGCTACACCATCCATCATTACCTGAACGGCACCACCGTCAAGGTTGCCGACGACCAGACCGGCACCAAGACCATCGGCGAAACGCTGACGGCGAACAAGAGCGATGCGCTCTATGCCGCCTATGCCGCCGCCGTTGTGGCCGGCTATGATCCCTCTCAGACCATCACGATCAATGCGACCGGCAACGTCATCACGGTCTATTACACCGTGCCCCTGACCATCACCGCCGAGGACGCGGATAAGACCTACGACGGCCAGCCGCTGACCCAGCCCGATTTCAAAATGAAGGGTCTGGTCAACGGCGACACGAAGGAGAACTTCTCCCTCTCCATGACGGCGGCCTCCACCATCACCAACGCGGGCAGAACCCCGAACGTGATTGATAAAAGCACCGTCAAATACAACGGCGACGCAATTCCTTCCTATTATAATGTATCCTATAAACCCGGCACGCTGACCGTCAACAAGGCTTCGGCCACCGTCACCATCACGGGCGTCAATGAAACGGCTGTGTACGACGGCAAGCAGCACGAGGCGAACGGCTACAACTACAGCTTCGCTGGCGAGTCGAACGAGATTACGATCAGCCTCAAGCCCAATGTACTCGCCATCGCCAAGCGCACGGACGTTGGCACGACGACCATGGGTCTGACAAAGGACTCCTTCACCGTCACCAGCGCCAACTACGACGTGACCATCAACGAAGTGATCGACGGCTATGTGACGATCACCCCGATCGAGACGGAGATCGTCATCACCGCGAACAGCGCCAGCAAGACCTACGACGGAACCCCGCTGACGAATAACGGCTTCACCTTCACCGAAGGCGTGCTGGTGAAAGGCGACGTGCTGACGGCGGTCGTCGAGGGCAGCGCCACGAACGTGGGCGACGAAGGCAAGAACGTCGTTAAGAGCTACAGGGTCATGCGCGGCGACGTGGACGTGACCGGGAACTACACCTTCGGAAATTCCATCGACGGCAAGCTGACCATCAACAAGCGTGAGGTAACGCTGACGTCCGCGAGCGACAGCAAGACCTACGACGGCAAGCCGCTGACGAACGGCAACGTGACCATCGGCGGTTCGGGCTTCGCGGATGGCGAAGGCGCGACGTTTAACGTGACCGGCACGATCACGAACGTCGGCAAGATGCCCAATGACTTCACCTACACGCTGAACGAAGGCACGAACGCGAACAACTACACCATCACCCCGACCGCGGGCGAGCTGGAAGTTACGCCCGTGACCGACGAAGTGGTCGTGACGATCACGGGTCACAAGGTGACCACGAAGTACGACGGCACGGAGCACGCCGCGTCGGGCTACGACGTAAGCATCAGCAACGAGCTTTATAAGGAAGCGGACTTCACCTTCACCGGCTCCGCCGAGGTAAAGGCCACCGACGCGAGCGACACCGCGTACGCGATGGGTCTGAAGGATACCGACTTTGCGAACAAGAACGGCAACTTCTCCAACGTGAAGTTCGTCGTGACGGACGGCAGCCTGACCATCAACAAGCGCACCGTGACGCTGGAGTCCAAAGGCGGCAGCAAGGAATACGACGGCACGCCGCTGACGAAGCCGGTTGTCACTGTGGGCGGCGACGGCTTTGTGGACGGCGAGGTGACCGATGTCAAGGCCACCGGCAGCGTAACCTTCGTGCACGAGGGCGAAGTGACCAACGCGATCACCTACACCGAAGGCGCGAACTTCAAGGAGACGAACTATACCATCTCCAAGGACGAAGGCAAGCTGTCCATCACGAAGCGCGAGGGTGAGGGCAAGACCATTACCGTCACCGCGAACAGCGACGAGAAGGTTTACGACGGCGCGCCGCTGACGAATAACGGCTTCACCCACGCGGGCGCGCTGGTGGAGGGCGACGTTCTGACCGCGGTTGTCGAGGGCAGCCAGACCGACGTCGGCAGCAGCGACAACGTGGTAACGAGCTACAGGGTCATGCGCGGCGAAACCGACGTGACCACGAGCTACACCTTCACCGAGAGCGGGAAGGGCGCGCTGACCGTTACCGCGCGCGGCGTGACCTTCACCGGCGAAAGCAAGTCCCTCCCCTACACCGGCGGCATGCAGAGCATTACCGGCATCACGCAGAGCGGCCTTGTGGAGGGTCACAGATACAAAGGCCTGACCTATAAGGCGGAAGGCCAGAATGTTGGCAGCTACGACGGCGCGTTCAGCGGCGACGTGGTTATTAAGGACGCTCAGGGCAACGACGTAACGAAGAACTACAACGTTACCAAGACCCCCGGCAAGCTGACCATCACCAACGCGAGCTTCATCGTGACCTTCACGGGCGAAAGCGATACGAAGGTGTACAACGGCAGCGAGCAGTCCATCACCGGCATCACGGTTGAGGGTCTGAAGACCGGTCACAGGTATGAAGGTCTGACCTACGCAGCCAAGGGCACGGATAAGGGCGAGTACGTAGGCACGTTCACCGGCACGGTGAAGATTCTCGATGAGAACAACGTGGACGTTACCGAGAACTACGCCATCACCCAGACCCCCGGCAAGCTGACGATTACGGCCGTGGAGACCGAAGTGGTCGTGACGATCACGGGTCACAAGGCTACCGTGACGTATGACGGCGCGGAGCATACCGTGACGGGCTACGACGTAAGCATCAGCAACGAGCTTTATAAGGAAGCGGACTTCACCTTCACCGGCTCCGCCGAGGTGAAGGGAACGGGCGCGAATACCTATCCGATGGGTCTGAAGGTAAGCGACTTCCGGAACGACAGCAAGAACTTCGCGAACGTCAAGTTCATCGTGACCGACGGCGAGCTGGTTATCAGCAAGCGTCCGGTGATGGTCTACGCCGAAACACTGGAGTACGCCTACGACTACGCCAACCCCATGGCGCACCCGGCAGATAACGTAGAGCGCTACACCGTTGAAGCGGCGAACGGCGACAGAGGTCTGCTGGCGGGCGACACCCTGAATGCAAACGTGCTGTATGACGGTCAGGCCACGCAGACGCTGATCGGCGTGTATCAGGCGGTCGCGCAGATTGCCGCCGCGAAGATCACCAACGCCAATGGCGACGTGACGGCCAACTACACGATTGAGAAGGTCGACAGCACCCTGACCATCAAGGGTAACGATCCGATCGATCCCGGGAAGGAAACCACGTCCGTACAGACCAACTACACCGTTGGCGATGTGATCGAATACAAGATCACCGTGAAGAACGTGAGCAGGGACGAAGCCACGAACGTCGTTGTAACCGACAGCATGGCGGAAATTCAGGACAGCGCCGGCTACACGGTAAGCGAGGACAGGCACACGGCGACAATCGCCTCCATCCCGGCGGGCGGAACCGTGCTCGTGTACGCGAGGCACACCGTGACGGCCGAGGACGTTGAGAACGCCTACGCGGGCGATGCCAACGGCAGCCTGACCAACGTCGCGAACATCAAGTTCGGCGATTGGAACAAGGATGTCGAGGGCGACCACGACGAGCTGAACGACACCTATGAGTACGTCGTTCGCTATTACTGGAACAACTATACCTCCGTGCAGCCGCACGAAGAGAAGAAGCTCACCGCCAGGGTCGGCACGGAGGTCACCGAGAAGCCCGCCGCGATTGAAGGCTATACGCCCGTGAGCGCGGATTCCAGGAAGCTGACCATCAGCGCGGATCAGAGCAAAAACGTGATCGAGTTCTACTACTATAAGAACGTAGAGCTGACCGCGAACAGTGAAACCTATACCTACGATGGCGCGGAGAAGCAGGTGAACGGCTTCACCATCAAGGGCGAAAACAAGGATCAGGCCGATCAGACGATCGCGGCGGACTTCTCCGCCATCACCGTTGGCGCGAAGGGCGTCGACGCGGGCGAGTACCCGGCGAACTTCGCCGAGAATACCGTCGGCGCGGTGGATAAGACCGGACGGTACATCGTCACCGCGGCGAACAACGGCAAGCTGGTGATCAACCCGGTTACCGGGCAGCTGATTACCATCACCGCGAACAGCGCCAGCAAGACCTACGACGGAACCCCGCTGACGGATAACGGCTTCGACTACACCCAGGGCGTGCTGGCGGACGGCGACGAGCTGACCGCGGTCGTCGAGGGCAGCGCCACGAACGTGGGCGACGAAGGCAGGAACGTCGTTAAGAGCTACGTGGTCAAGCGCGGCGAAACGGACGTGACGAAGAACTACACCTTCGGAAATTCCATCGACGGCAAGCTGACCATCAACAAGCGCACCGTGACGCTGAAGTCCGAGACGGCGAGCAAGGAATACGACGGCACGCCGCTGACGAAGCCGGATGTCACCGTGACCGGCGACGGCTTTGTGACGGGCGAGGTGACCGATGTCAAGGCCACCGGCAGCGTAACCTTCGTGCACGAGGGCGAAGTGACCAACGCGATCACCTACACCGAAGGCGCGAACTTCAAGGAGACGAACTATACCATCTCCAAGGACGAAGGCAAGCTGTCCATCACGAAGCGCGAGGGTGAGGGCAAGACCATTACCGTCACCGCGAACAGCGACGAGAAGGTTTACGACGGCGCGCCGCTGACGAATAACGGCTTCACCCACGCGGGCGCGCTGGTGGAGGGCGACGTTCTGATCGCGGTTGTCGAGGGCAGCCAGACGGACGTCGGCAGCAGCGACAACGTGGTAACGAGCTACGTAGTCATGCGCGGCGAAACCGACGTGACCACGAGCTACACCTTCGGCAAGTCCATTATTGGTAAGCTGACGGTAACGCCGGTTGCAATCGAGCTGACGGCGGCCAGCGCCAGCAAGGCGTACGACGGCACGCCGCTGACCAACAGCAACTACACGATCACCAAGGGCGCGTTTGTGGACGGAGAAGGCCTTGCCACCGTGACGATCGCTGGCAGCCAGACGCTCGTCGGCGCCAGCGCCAACACCATCACCGGTCACACTCTGAAGGACAATACGCTTGCCCAGAACTACACCATCACCTACCAGCCCGGCGAGCTGAAGGTCACTCAGAACGAGAAGGCCATCACCATCACCGCGAACAGCCACACCTGGGAGTACGACGGCCAGCCCCATTCCGACGGCGGCTACACCGTGGAATACGACGGCCAGACGTACAAAGTGGAAGCGGGCAAGACCGCGACGCTGCCGACCGGCGACGTTGTGAAGGCGAAGATCACCAAGACGGTGACCAACGTTGCAGACAGCGCGGCGAACAACAACCAAATCGACGAGCTGACCATCGTGAACGCCGCGGGCGAGGACACGAAGGGACAGTACAAGACCGTCACCCTCATCCCCGGCACGCTGACGATCACCAAACGCGGCGCAGGCGAAGACAAGGTGAAGATCACCGCCGCGGACAACACCGTGGAATACGACGGCAGGCCGCACGGCGCGAAGCTGAACGCCGCGGGACAGATTGAGGTCGGCACGAGCTGCACGGTTACGAATCTGGCGGAGGGTCACAGCGTGAAGACGCTTGCCATCGAAGGCAGCGAAACGGACGCGGGCGTGTACGCGGATAAGCTGGTTCCCGGCAATGCGGTCATCGTGGACGGGAACGGCGTCGAAGTAACCGCGAACTACGATATCACCTACGTACCCGGCGCGCTGACGATCACCCGGCGCGGCGCGGGCGACGACAAGGTTGTTCTGACGGCGGCGAACAACACCGTTGTCTACGACGGCCAGCCGCACGGCGCGAAGCTGAACGCGGCGGGCGAGATCGAGGTCGGCACGAGCTACACGATCACGAATCTGGCGGACGGCCACAAGGTGCAGTCGGTCGTGATCAGCGGCAGCGAGACCGCCGTTGGCGAGTACGAGAACAGGCTTGTACCCAGCGGCGCGAAGATCGTGGACGCTGAGGGCAACGACGTAACCAGGAACTATGTGGTTGGTTACAAGAACGGCAAGCTGACGATCACCTCTCCGGACACCGTGATCGTGACGATCAGAGGCAACAAGGATGCGGTTGAGTACGACGGCCAGAAGCATGAAGTGAACGGCTACGAAGTCGTGAGCATCAGCAACACGCTGTACACGGAAGCGGACTTCGGCTTTGCCGACGGCGCGACGGCGCACGCTGAGGGCACGGACGCGGGCGACTACTTCATGAACCTCACGAAGGACAGCTTCGTGAACAGGAACGGTAACTTCTCGGCGGTAACCTTCGTCGTGGAGGATGGCAAGCTGACCATCACCAAACGCGGTCTGGACAAGGAGAACCTTGTGAAGATCATCGCCTCGGACAACTCCGTCTTCTACGACGGCCAGCCGCACGGCGCGAAGCTGAATGCCGCGGGTCAGATCGAGGTCGGCACCAGCTACACGACGGAATACCTCGCGGCCGGCCACAAGGTGCAGACGGTTGCCATCGACGGCAGCGAGACCATGGTTGGCGTGTACGAGAATAGGCTTGTGCCGAACGCCGCGATCATCGTTGACAAAAACGACAACGACGTAACCACGAACTATGTTATCACCTACGTGCCCGGCACGCTGGAGATCAGGAAGAACGAAACCGAAATCAAGGTCACCGCGAACAGCCACACCTGGGAGTACGACGGCCAGCCGCATACCGACGGCGGCTACACCGTGAACTATGACGGCGTGGACTACCCCGTGGCGGCGGGCGAATTCGCAACCCTGCCGACCGGCGACAAGGTGACGGCGACGGTGGAAGGCAGCGTAACGAACGTTGCCGACAGCGCGGACGACAACAACGTCGTTACCAACGTGACCATCACCAACGAGGCTGGCGCCGTGGTGAACGACCAGTACAAGACCATCACGCGCGTGAATGGCGGCCTGAAGATCACAAGGCGCGGCGACAGCGAGGACGAGGATAAGAAGGTCAGGATCATCGCCGAGCCGAACACCGTGGGATACGACGGCAAGGCGCACGGCGCGAATCTGAACGCCAAGGGCGAAATCGAACTCGGCACGAGCTATACCACCGTGCGTCTGGTGGACGGCCACTATGTGGACGAAACCACGCTGGACATCACCGGCAGCCAGACGAACGTGGGCGTGTACGAAGAAGAGCTGAAACCGGCCGTGAAGGCGGGCGCGACGCGCATCGTCATCCGCGACAAGGACGGCAACGATGTGACGGACAACTACGCTCTGACGCTCGTGAACGCCACGCTGACGATCACCGGCGACAAGCTCATCCCGGACAAGAAGGCCGAGGACGAGAACATCGAGAGCAACTACAAGCTGGGCGATGAGATCGAGTTCACCATCACGGTGAAGAACGTGAGCATCTACGATGTAGAGAACGTCATCGTGACCGACGCGAACGCCGAGATTCAGGCGGGCGACGGCTACACCGTGAGCGCGGACAAACACACGGCGACGATCGCGATCATCGCCGCGAAGAGCGAGATCAGGATCAAGGCGCTGCACACCGTGACCTCCGAGGACATCCTCGCGGGCAAGGTGGGCAACGTAGCGAACGTGGAGTGGAAGGACGGCGAGACGACGGTCACGAAGACCGTCGACGACGACACGACGAAGCTGACCCCGCCGAACGTGACGCTGAACGTGACCAAGACCTCCGACTGGGAGGGCAAGGCCACGGGCGCGAAGCTCGAGCTCGGCACGAAGATCACCTACACCATCACGGTGAAGAACACGGGCAACGTGCCGTATACCAATGTGAACTTCACCGACCTCCTGCAGAACGGCGACGCGACCGTGACCGGCGAGATTCCGACCTATGGAACGCTGGCCGTGAACGAGGAGAAGTCCTTCACGGTGGAATACATCGTAACGGAGGCCGACCTGCTGAAGGAAAGCATCAACAACAAGGTTACCGCGGAAGCCGACGAAATCGAGTACACTTATTATGAAGGTGAAACCGAGAAGACCGGCAAGGCCACGCCGAAGGGCGAAGCCCAGGTAGGCGACAGAACGGACGACGCGAAGGCGAGCACCATCTCCACCAAGACGACGACCAGCACGCCCGCGAACGGAAAGGGCTACGCGCTGGGCGAGACGATCACCTATGACATCGTGGTGACCAACGACGGCAACCTGACGGTTACCGACGTCGAAGTGGTCGATAACCTCGAAGGCGCGGAGATCAAGGCTGGCAATGGCTACGACGTCGTGAACGGCAAGGCCGTCATCGCCGAGCTGAAGCCGGGCGAGTCGGTCACCGTGAAGGTCGAATACGTGGTAACGGAAGCGGACATTCTGGCCGGCAAGGTCGTGAACGACGCAACCGTCACCGGCAAGGGCCCGGGCACCGATCCCGAACCCGACGAGCCGAAGACCGACGACCCGACCGACGAGCCGAAGGCGACGCTGGAAATCGTGAAGGCTGTGGAGGGCAATCCGGAGAACGGCACGTCCTACGCGCTGGGCGAGAAGATCACCTACACGCTGACGGTGAAGGTCGGCGCGGACAACAACGTGACGGTTAAGGACGTCAGGGTCACCGACACGCTGCTCACCGCGGAGAACGTAAACGCGAAGATCGTTGAAATCGCGGGCGGCTACACGCTGAACGCGACGGGCGAAATCGAGCTGCCCGACATGGCTCCCGGCGCGGCTGATGTGGTCATCACCTACACCTACACGGTGCAGGAGAGCGACCTCGGAAGCGGAGCGTACGGCAGCGTGCACAACGCGGCGGTATCGAAGGGCGCCACGCCTGACCCGGATCCGGAGAACCCGAATCCGAAGCCGGTCGATCCCAAGGACGAGGACAAGAAGGACGCCCCGACCAACATCCGCCTGATCATCACCGCCAAGGACAACCTTGGTATCGAGTATGACGGCGATGCGCACGGCGAGAACGGCTACGACGCGACTGGCCTTGCGACCGGCCACGAGATCACCAGCGTAACGATCAGCGGCAGCCGCACCAACGTTGGCTACTACACGGACGAGCTCGAACCGAGCGACGCTGTGATCAAGGAAGGCAACGAAGATGTGACCAGCCACTACGAGATCACGTACGTACCCGGCGATCTGGAAATCATCAAGCGCGGTCTGGACGAGAAGAATCCTGTGCAGATCATCGCTGAGCCGAACACCGTGGAATACGACGGCAAGGCGCACGGCGCGAATCTGAACGCCAAGGGCGAAATCGAGCTCGGCACGAGCTATACCACCGTGCGTCTGGTGGACGGCCACTATGTGGACGAAACCACGCTGGACATCACCGGCAGCCAGACGAACGTGGGCGTGTACGAAGAAGAGCTGAAACCGGCCGTGAAGGCGGGCGCGACGCGCATCGTCATCCGCGACAAGGACGGCAACGATGTGACGGACAACTACGCTCTGACGCTCGTGAACGCCACGCTGACGATCACCGGCGACAAGCTCATCCCGGACAAGAAGGCCGAGGACGAGAACATCGAGAGCAACTACAAGCTGGGCGATGAGATCGAGTTCACCATCACGGTGAAGAACGTGAGCATCTACGATGTAGAGAACGTCATCGTGACCGACGCGAACGCCGAGATTCAGGCGGGCGACGGCTACACCGTGAGCGCGGACAAACACACGGCGACGATCGCGATCATCGCCGCGAAGAGCGAGATCAGGATCAAGGCGCTGCACACCGTGACCTCCGAGGACATCCTCGCGGGCAAGGTGGGCAACGTAGCGAACGTGGAGTGGAAGGACGGCGAGACGACGGTCACGAAGACCGTCGACGACGACACGACGAAGCTGACCCCGCCGAACGTGACGCTGAACGTGACCAAGACCTCCGACTGGGAGGGCAAGGCCACGGGCGCGAAGCTCGAGCTCGGCACGAAGATCACCTACACCATCACGGTGAAGAACACGGGCAACGTGCCGTATACCAATGTGAACTTCACCGACCTCCTGCAGAACGGCGACGCGACCGTGACCGGCGAGATTCCGACCTATGGAACGCTGGCCGTGAACGAGGAGAAGTCCTTCACGGTGGAATACATCGTAACGGAGGCCGACCTGCTGAAGGAAAGCATCAACAACAAGGTTACCGCGGAAGCCGACGAAATCGAGTACACCTATTATGAAGGTGAAACCGAGAAGACCGGCAAGGCCACGCCGAAGGGCGATGCTCAGGTAACCGACAACACGGACGCCGCGAGCGCGAGCTTCACGTCCACCAAGACGACGACCAGCACGCCCAAGAATGAGAAGGGCTACGCGCTGGGCGAGACGATCACCTACGAGATCAAGGTGACCAACGACGGCAACCTGACGCTTACCGACGTCGAAGTGACGGAGAAGCTGGCGGGCGCGGTCATCAAGGCGAGCAGCGACTACACCGTTTCCGGCAGCGTCGCGACGATCGCCGAGCTGAAGCCCGGTCAGACGGTCATTGTGAACGTCGAGTACGTGGTAACGGAAGCGGACATCCTGGCGGGCTCCGTCAAGAATGTGGCGACCGTGAAGGGCAACGGCCCGGACGACAAGGATCCCGATCCCAAGGATCCGGGTACCGACGACCCGACCGACAAGCCGAAGGCGACGCTGGACATCGCCAAGAGCGTTGTAAGCACGCCGAAGAACGGCACGTCTTACAAGCTGGGCGAGAAGATCACCTACACGCTGACGGTGAAGGTCGGCGCGGACAACAACGTGACGGTTAAGGACGTCAGGGTCACCGACACGCTGCTCACCGCGGAGAACGTAAACGCGAAGATCGTTGAAATCGCGGGCGGCTACACGCTGAACGCGACGGGCGAAATCGAGCTGCCCGACATGGCTCCCGGCGCGGCTGATGTGGTCATCACCTACACCTACACGGTGCAGGAGAGCGACCTCGGAAGCGGAGCGTACGGCAGCGTGCACAACGCGGCGGTATCGAAGGGCGCCACGCCTGACCCGGATCCGGAGAACCCGAATCCGAAGCCGGTCGATCCCAAGGACGAGGACAAGAAGGACATCCCGACCAACATCCGCCTGGTCATCACGGCCAACAACAACACCGGCATCGTGTATGACGGTGAAGAGCACGGCGAGGACGGCTACAAGCAGACGGGCCTCTCGAAGGATCATATGATCGAGAAGGTAACCATCAGCGGCAAGCGCACCAACGTCGGCGAAGAGAAGCTGGTTCCCAGCGACGCGAAGATCGTGGACAAGGCCGGCAACGACGTGACCAGCCACTACGACATCGAGTACGTGAACGCCACGCTGGAGATCATCCAGAAGAAGCTGACGATCACCGCGGACAGCGACGAGAAGTTCTATGACGAAACGCCGCTGACGAAGGACAGCTACACCAACACCGAGCTGGCCAAGGGTGACAAGATCGCGAACGTGACCATCACGGGCACGATCACCGAGGTTGGCAGCGTGGAGAACGTGGCGAGCGGCGCGAAGATCGTGAACGCGGCCGAGGAAGACGTGACCGGCAACTACGACATCGAGTACGTGAAGGGCACGCTGACCATCAAGGCCATCCCGGCGGACGGCTTCGTGGACGTCACCATCACTAAGAAGTGGGACGACGCGAACAACCAGGACGGCAAGCGCGACGACGTGACGCTGACGCTGAACGCATCCGCGAACGGCAGGTTGATCGACTGGGATGTGCTGAAGGACATCGCGAAGAACGGCGCGAACCTCACCATGGACGAAACCGCCGAGCACGTGTTCGCCAGGGCGGAGTTCACGGACGACAAGGATTCCTACAGCTACACCTTCAGGAACGTGCCGAAGTACGCCAACTTCAACGACGTGAACACCCTGATCGACTTCGCAGTAACCGAGAACGAGGTGCCCGATTTCTACGAGATCGACGTGGAGAGCAGCACCAGGCTGATGATCGTGAACGTTCACGAGGTCAAGACCATGAACATCCACGTGACGAAGGTCTGGGACGACGAAGACAACAACGATGGCTATCGCCCGGATGCGATCACCGTGAAGCTGTACGCGGACGGCGCGCTCTACGGCGAGAAGACCATCACCCCGGATGAGAACGACGTGTGTGAGACCACCTTCGAAAACCTGCCCGTCTACAAGAAGGGCGAGACGATCAGCTACACCGTGGAAGAGGACGCGATCGACGAGTACACGACCACGTATTCTACGGAGAAACCCATCGTCGGCGGCGACTACGACGAAGCGGTGCGCGAGGTGACCATCACCAACCGATACGAGATCAAGAAGATGAACATCAAGGTCATCAAGATCTGGGCGGACTCCGACAACGAGGACAAGCTGCGCCCGAACGCGCTGAGCTTCGATCTCTACAAGACGGTTGGCGGCGGCGAGAGAGAACTGGTTCTGCAGTTCCAGCTCAGGAGCTCGACCGGCACCAGCGTCTGGAAGTACAAGGATCTGCGGACGACCATCGGTGGACTGAACGTCTACGAGAACGGCGAGAAGATTCACTACAGCATCGAGGAAACCACCGTGATCGAAGGCTACACGGTCAAGTACATCGACAATGATATCGTCGGCGGCAACAAGGTGAACGACCAGTATCAGACGGACTTCATGACGTGGGTGACCAACTACCACATCATCAAGCGCCCCAACCGCCTCATTGGCCCGATGGGCATGACGAGCGGTGAATGCGTGGAGTAAAACCGGTATCGACGCTGCCCCGGCCGGAGGAGCAATTCTCCGGCCGGGAAAGAAAAGATGGAGGGAAAAAAGAATGAAAAAGACGATTGCGATTTTCCTCACGGTGCTCCTCGCACTTACGATGGGGATGAGCGCGTTTGCGGAGGGAACCTCTGAACGGAGAGATTCGCTGGTCGTCGCGAACGCGACGAAGCTGAGCGGATACTTCTTCACAGAGCTCTGGGGCAACAACACCAGCGATCAGGACGTGCGCGCCATGCTGCACGGTCTGGAAACCGTTACGTGGACGGAGGAGCCCCAGTTCGACATCAACAGTACGGTTGTGGAATCCGTTAAGAACCTTGGCTACAAAAACGGCGACCGCAGCTTCCAGATCAAGCTGAACGAACACCTTCGCTACAGCGACGGCACGGAAGTCACCGCGGCTGATTACGTGTTCAGCATCCTTCTGATGGCCTCTCCGGAATTGAAGGAGCTTGGCGCGGCCGAGGGCGCGTACAACTGGCTGTATGGCTATGAAGATTATCACAACGGCGAAACGGACGTCTTCGCGGGCGTGATACTGAAGGACAAATACAACTTCTCCCTTCGAGTGCGCATGGACGCCCTTCCGTATTTCTATCAGAACGCGCTGCTTCGCGTTCTGCCTTACCCGATCAGCGAGATTCTGCCGGGCTGCGAGGTGGAAATGACCGAAAACGGCGTGCGCATCAAGGGCGAGTACGACGCGCAGACGCTGGCGGACACGCTGTTCAATGAGGTTGACGGCTATGCCTCCCATCCCTCCGTGGTCAGCGGCCCGTACAGGCTGGTCAGCTACGACGCGGAAAGCGGCGAGGCGCGGTTTGAAAAGAACGAATACTTCCCCGGAAACTATAAGGGTCAGACGGCGGGCATCAAAAAGGTGACGCTGAAGTGGGCAGACCCGGATACCATCGTCGAGGAAATGAAGGCGGGAGAGGTCGATCTGCTCGACAAGACGACGTCTCTTCAGCAGATCGACGAACTGACGGACGCCGGCATTTCGAAAGAGCTGTACGCCCGCCGCGGCTACGGCTTCCTGAGCTTCGCCTGCGAGGACGATCGCGTCTGCGCGGATCAGAAGGTTCGTCAGGCTATCGCCTACGCCGTGGACGCCGAAACCTTCATTGACGAATACTTCGGCAGCTATGGCTATCCTGTATACAGCTACTACGGCCAGGGTCAGTGGATGGTCGGCGTGGTAAACGGTATCGTTGAACCGGCGCAGATGACCGCCAGGGAGGAAAAGCATCTGAACGCGCTGACGCTGGACAACCTGAACCATTACGACTTCAATCTGGAAAAGGCCAAGAGCCTGCTGGACGAGGCTGGCTGGAACCTGAACGCCGAGGGCGGCGAGTATGAGAGCGGCGTGCGCTACCGCAAGGTGAACGACGAGCTCCAGCCGCTGGAGATTCGCTGGGCGAAGACCAGCGACGGCAAGGCGGCCGACGCGCTGGCCGGCATCATCGCGCCGGCATTCGAGGAAATCGGCATTCAGCTGACGATCACCGAAATGCCCTTCACGCAGGTGCTCAGCCAGTACTACCGTCTGGAAGAAAGAGAATACGACATGTTCTTCCTCGCGACGAACTTTGCCGACGTATTCGATCCCACCAGAATTGTCAGCTCCGCCGAGAGCGATCAGGGCGTGAACAACACGACCGGAATCGCCGACGAGAAGCTGTATCAGCTGGCCGTGGATATGGCGCGCGTGAAGCCGCTGGAATTCGTGACGTACCTGGAGAAGTGGCAGGCGTTCCAGGAGTACTATAACGAGGTGCTCCCCACCGTTCCGATCTACTCCGACGTGTACGCCGACTTCATCGGCCCCCGCCTCACCAACTTCCACATCACCGACTACGCCAACTGGGCGACCGCGATCCTGTACGCAAACTTCGAATAAACCCCTGTACCCCGCAAGCCCCGGTTTCCGCTGGAAGCCGGGGCTTTACTTAGGCATCGAGTTCCTTTAAGGAGGGATGCGTGTGTTTCACAAGGTAAAAAGCGTTGCAGCGATTTCGGATTTCAGGCTGAGCGTTCAATTCTGCGAGGGCGTTACCAAGGTATACGACGTGAAGCCCCTGTTTGAAAAGCTGCCCGTGTTCAGGCGGCTTGAAAGCGACCCTGCCGAGTTTGGCTGCGTTGCGGTGGATGTGGGCGGCTATGGAATCGTCTGGAATGACGAGCTGGATTTGTCCTGCGACGAGCTGTGGGAAAATGGAACGGTGGTAAAAACGCCCTTTGACGGGCTGATGGCGTTCAGCGACGCTACCGAGCTTTGGGGACTGAACGAAAGCACGCTGCGGAAAGCCATTTCCTATGGAAAGCTGGTAAACGGCGTGGACGTTTGCAAGTTTGGCAAGCAATGGGCGGTTTCGATCGACGCAATGAAACGGGAGTACGGAGCGGCCGTCCGCTGAGAAGCGGAAACGACGGGAGCATCGATCTTCGGATGGATGCTTTTTCTATGCCCAAAGGAGGAATATTCCAGCGGAGCACAATCGAAAAAGATGGGAAAGGCTTACCATACGGGGACAGATACAAAAAAATCCGCCGAAGCGGGGAGGACCGGCTTCGGCGGATTTTTTATGGGGTTTACGCCTTCAGGGCGCGCATGGCGTTGAGGGTGGCGAGGACGAGGACGCCGACGTCGGCGAAGACGGCGTGCCACATGTTGGCTGCGCCGACGGCGCTCAGGATGAGGATGAGCGCCTTGATGGCGAGGGAGAAGCCGATGTTCTCGCGCACGATGCGCATGGTGCGGCGGGCGATTTCGATGGCGCGCGGGAGCTTGGAGAGCTTATCATCCATCAGCACGATGTCCGCGGCTTCGATGGCCGCGTCGGAGCCCACGCCGCCCATGGCGACGCCGAGGTCGGCGCGGGCGATGACGGGCGCGTCGTTGATGCCGTCGCCGACAAACATCACCGGGCCGCCCTGCGCAAGCAGCGCTTCCATGCTGCTCACCTTGTCGGCGGGCAGCAGACCCGCGTGCACCTCGTCCATGCCCAGACGGCGGGCGACGGCCTCGCCCACGCGGGCGTTGTCGCCGGTCAGCAGCACGTTCTTCTGAACGCCCAGCGCCTTCAGCGCCTGCAGCGCTTCCTTCGCGTCGGGCTTGATTTCGTCCTCAATGACCAGATAGCCGAGGTATTTGCCGTTCGCGGCCACATGCACCACGGTGCCCGCTTCCTCGGGGGTGAGGAATTCCACGCAGGCGACCTCCTCCATCATGCGCGCGTTGCCCGCGTACACCTTCGCGCCGTCGATCACGGCCTCGATGCCGTGGCCGGCCAGCTCCGTGACGGAGGAAATGCGGCCCGCCTCCACCGGACGGCCATACGCCGCCAATATCGACTGCGCGATGGGGTGCGACGAATTGGATTCCGCCAGCGCCGCCAGCGTCAGCAGCTCGTCCTCGCTCACGCCGACGGGGTGCGCCTTCGTCACGCGGAACGCGCCCCTGGTCAGCGTGCCGGTCTTGTCGAACACGCAGGTCTTCACGTGCGCCAGCGCTTCCATGCAGTTGGAGCCCTTGAGCAGAATGCCCTCGCGGGACGCGCCGCCCAGTCCGCCGAAGAACGACAGCGGCACCGACACGACCAGCGCGCACGGGCAGGACACGACGAGGAAGTTCAGCGCGCGCATCACCCAGTCCGTCAGGTTTTGATGGAAGAACAGCGGCGGCGCGAACGCCAGCAGCACCGCGCCCGCGACCACGCAGGGCGTGTACACGCGCGCAAAGCGGGTGATGAAGTTTTCGGCCTTCGACTTGCGGGAGGAGGCGTTCTCGACCAGCTCGAGGATGCGCGCCACGGTGCTCTCCGCGAAGGTGCCCGTCGTGCGCACGGTGATCACGCCGGTCAGGTTAATCACGCCGCTCAGAATCTCGTCGCCCGCGCGCTTGTCCACCGGCGCGCTCTCGCCGGTCAGCGCCGCGGCGTTCACGCTGGTGTCGCCGGTCAGAATCACGCCGTCCAGCGGCACGCGCTCGCCGGGCTTCACTACGATCGTCTCGCCCGTCTGCACGTCCTCCGGCGAAACCTCGAGCTCCGCGCCGTCGCGCACGACGGTGGCGGTGTCGGGCCGGATGTCCATCAGCGAGGAAATACTTTTGCGGCTCTTGCCCACGGCAATCCGCTGGAACCACTCGCCCACCTGATAGAAGATCATGACGGCCACGGCCTCGCGGTATTCGCCCACGCACAGCGCGCCGACGGTGGCAATCGCCATCAGAAACTGCTCATCGAACAGCTGTCCGTGCGCGATGTTGCGCGCGGCCGACCACAGCACGTCCCAGCCCGCCACGGCGTAGGGAATCAGGTACAGAAGCGCCCACCAGCCGTCCAGCGGCAGGCACCAGCACACGACGAGAAGAAGCGCGGCAACGAGAATGCGAAGAAGCTCTTTTTTCTGCTTGCGGGTCATAACGAACGCCTCCTGCGGGTTTTCGCATGGATATTCAGGGTTTACAGGATCACGCGGCAGTCCGGCTCCACCTTTTTGATGGTCTTGAGCACGTCCTTGAGAATCTGGTCAAACCGGTCGTCCGCCGCTTCGATGGTCATCTTCTGCATGATGAAGCTCACGCTGGCGCTGGTCACGCCGTCGATCTTCCTGATCGCGTCTTCCATCTTCGCCGCGCAGTTCGCGCAATCCAGGTCTTCCAGCTTGTAGGTCTTTTTCATTTTTCCGTCTCCCTTTCTTCTGTCAGATGGTCGTAGCCCTGCCCGATGATGGTGCGCACATGATCGTCCGCCAGCGCGTAGTAGATCGTCTTGCCCTCGCGGCGGGCGTGCACCAGATGGTTGTCCTTCAGCACCTTCAGCTGATGCGACACCGCCGACTGCGTCATCGCCAGATACTCCGCAATCGCGCACACGCACATTTCGCTTTCGCTCAGCGCGTACAGGATGCGCATGCGCGTCGTGTCGCCGAATACCTTGAAAAGATCGGCAAGGTCACACAGCATGTCCATGTCCGGGGATTCCCGCCGGACGAGCTCCAAAAGCGCCTGATGATCGTGCTTGACGCCCCGCATCATATGCACCTCCATTCATTTGATCGATCGTTCATATGATACATCGTTCATATGTTTCTGTCAAGGGGTTTCAGAAGGAATTTTTTTGCCGAACGTCGAATAAGGTATCGCCGCACAATTCGGCGGCGCGTCGGGCGATGTCTTTTCCGCCATCTGCGGCACGCAAATTCCTCGATTTACCTCCAGTAAACCTTCGAAATTTGCGTTTGCATCTGACGAAAAATCCATTCGCCGGCCGACCACCTCATTTGTGCGGCGCAACCTTACCCTATGAGGTGACTTCAAAATGGAAAAAACCTACGACGTAATCGTATCCGGCGGCGGCGTGGCGGGCTGCGCGGCGGCTCTGGCGGCGCGCCGGGCGGGCAAGACGGTGCTTTTAATCGAAAAAACGCTGGTGCTGGGCGGGCTGGGCACGATCGGCCTGATCAACCTGTTTGTGCCGATGGACAACGGCCGCGGGAGGCTGATCATCCGCGGCATGTGCGAGGAATTTGTGAACCTGTCGCGCAAATATGGCTGGTCGAACACCAGCGAGGGCTGGGAGGCGGGCGAGCCGTCTGCGCCGACGAGCAATCGCTATTGCGTCCGCTATTCGCCGTATTTCTTCGCGCTGGCGCTGCTGGAGGAAATCGAGCGCGCCGGGGTTGCGCTGCTTCTGGACAGCGTGGTTTCGGGCTGCGAGCGCGAGGGCGCTTCGCTTACGCGCGTGATCGTTACCAATAAATCCGGCGAGGAAGCCTACGGCGCGAGGATGTTCATCGACGCTACCGGCGACGCCGACCTCTGCGCCCGCGCGGGCGTTCCCACCGTGCAGGGCGAAAACTATTTCACCTATGCAGCCTTCGGCGCGACGCTGGAGGGCTGCGCCCGCGCCGTGGAGACGCGGGACATCAGCCGCCTGTACACCACGTTCAGCGGCGGCCGCGCCACGCTGTATGGTCACAACCATCCGGCGAATATGCGCCGGTTCAGCGGAACCACCGGCGAGGACGTGACGGACTACCTCGTGCGCAATCAGCTGGAAATGCTGAAGGGTCTGAAGGGCGACGATCCGCGCTCGCGCGACATCACCACCATTCCCACCATGCCGCAGCTGCGCACCACGCGCCACATTCGCGGCGTTTGCACGCTGACCACGGCGGACGTGTTCCGCCCGGCGGAGGACTCCGTGTGCCTGATCAACGATTTTGACAACCGCGACAGCCTGTACGAGGTGCCGCTGGGCTGTCTGGTCTCTGAGGACGCGGACAACCTGCTCGCCGTCGGCCGCGCCGCCAGCGCCGAGGGCTACGCGTGGGATGTGCTGCGCGTGATTCCCCCGGCCATCCTCACCGGGCAGGCCGCGGGCGCGGCCGCCGCGCAGGCGATTGACGAAAAGTGCTCCGTGCGGGACGTGAACATTCCAAAGCTCCAGAAGACGCTGGAGGCGCAGAACGTTCTGATTCACATGACCCCCGACCTGCTTCCGAAGGACGGCGCGGAGGGGCATATATGAGAGAAACCATCCTTTTGAACGACGGCTGGAAATACTACGACGGCGACCCCGCCGTGCGCGCGCCGAACGACAAGGGCACGGTGTACATGCAGGCGAAGACCGAGTGCCGCCTGTGGGGGCCGGCGGCGGAGAAATACGACGACCGCGCGTTCGCGCCGGTGACGCTGCCGCACGACGCGCTGATCGGCCGCACGCCCCGGCCGGAGGGCAACGAGGGGCTGGGCTATTTCCGCTATCACTGCGGCTGGTATCGCCGCCGCTTCTCCCTGCCCGAAAGGGAGGACGGCGCGCGGGCGTACCTGCGCTTTGAGGGTGTGGCGACGCATGCCGAGGTGTACGTGAATGGCTGTCTGGCCGGGCGCTCGTTCGGCGGCTACGCGCCGTTCGACGTGGACATTTCGTGCTTCGCGTGCTTCGGCGGCGAGAACACCGTCAGCGTGCGCGTGGATTCCGCGTCCTCCTATGAGGGCTGGTGGTATCAGGGCATGGGCGTCTATCGCGACGTGAAGCTCGTCGTCACAAACGACGCGCGCATCGCGTCCGACGGCGTGTTCGTGCATCCCGAAAAGCAGAAAGGCACCCTCTGGCGCGTGCCGGTGGACGTGGAAATCGAAAACCACGCTTCGCGGGCGCGGACGCTGACCGTGCGCGCCGAAATTCTGGACGGGCAGGGAACGCTCGCCGCGCGCGGCGAAGCGCCCGCGCGGGTGTCCGAATGGGATGATTGCACGGCTTCGCTGGCGCTGAACGTCGAAGCTCCCGCGCTGTGGCGGCTGTCCGACCCGAAGCTGTATACCTGCCGCGTGACAATCCGCGAAAACGGAGAAATCCTCGATTCCGAGACCGCGCGCTTCGGCTTCCGCACGATCGGCTTCGCCGCCGACGGCGCGTTCCTCTTAAACGGCGAGCGCACGTACATAAACGGCGTGAACTGCCATCAGGATTTCGGCCTGACCGGCAAGGTGATGCCGCCGGAAATCGCGGGCTACCGCGTGCGGCTGATGAAGGAGATGGGCGCGAACGCCATGCGGCTGGCGCACTATCCGCACGGCGAGGCCGAAATGGACGCGCTGGACGAAAACGGCATGCTGGCGCTGGCGGAAACGCGCTGGTTCTCCACCGAGCCGGAGGCCGTGAAGCAGCTGACGGCGCTCATCCGCCGCGACCGCAACCATCCCTGCGTGTTCCTCTGGTCGGTGGGCAACGAGGAGCCGCTGCACGCCGAACCGCGCGGACGGCGCATCGCCGAGGAACTGTTCGCCCGCGCGCGCAAGCTCGACCATACCCGCCCGCTGACGACCGTGGTGTGCCACGCGCCGGAACGCGCGCCGGTGTACGACGCGTGCGACGTGCTCTGTCTCAACTATAACCTGCAGGCCTACGACGAGCTGCACCGGCGCTATCCGGACAAGCCGTTCCTCGCCGGCGAATGGTGCGCCACGCCGACCACCCGCGGCTGGTACGCGCCCGACGACCCGGAAAAGGGCCGCGTGTTCGCCGGAGACCACGACCCGCATAACGGCTTCTCCGCCGCGCGCGAGGATACCGCCGCCTTCGTCCGCGCCCGAACGTGGGTCGCCGGGGGCTTCCAGTGGGTGGGCGTCGAGCACCGCGGCGAATGTAAATGGCCGCGCCTGTGCTCCGCCTCCGGCGCGGTTGACCTGTTCCTCCTCAAAAAAGACGCATATTATCAAAATCAGACCCTCCTGCGCACCGAGCCGCGCGTGCATATCCTCGGCCACTGGAACGCCCCCGCCGACGGCGCGAAGATCGTTCCCGTCTGGGTCTACGCCCGCGCCGACCGCGTGGAACTGTTTTTAAACGGCGCGTCCCTCGGCACCCGCGACACGCGCGACGGCCGCCACGCCGAATGGCAGGTTCCCTACGCTCCCGGCGAGCTCCGCGCGGTGGGCGATAAAGAGGATGCGCCCGTATGCGAGGACGTTCGCCATACCACGGGCAAACCCGTGAAGCTGCACCTGATACCGGTGGAGCCGGACATGCCGCTGTTCACCTGCGAATGTCTGGACGAAGCCGGACGAACGGTTCCCGACGCCGCGCCCTACGTCCGCTTCCGCGCGGAGGGCGGCGTGCGGATTCTCGCCACCGGCTCCGACAACGCCGACCCCATCCCGCCCGCGGTTCCCGAGCGCCAGATGTACATGGGGCAGATCGCCGTCTATGCGCGCGTCTCCGCTTCCGGTGCGCTGATCGCCGAAGCGGACGGGCTCGTTCCCGCGCGGTATGAGATAAGGGCGTGAAGTCCGGGCGCGATACGAAGGGAAGGCGCGCGATTCCTTCTTATGGAGCGCCGCTTTCCGCGCCTGCCGAGTTCTCAAATATGAGATAAAGGCGTGAGGTCTTTGCGCGAAGCGAAATGAACGCGCGTGAAAACGCCGCCGTTTATGCCCGTCGGCTCTGAGGCTTCGTTTTGCCGGAGCCGACGAGTTTTCCGTCCGCGCGGCGAATTTCGCGTGTGAAGCAACGAATTATATATACAGATAAGGAACGGGAGGAACCGCGCATGAACCTTGAGCGGATTCACGAAATCGCGGAGGGCGAGCTTCTGGGGAAGCGGAGCCATTCGTGGAAGGAGCCGGGCAACAAGTTTCATCATGGGGAATGCGCGGTGCGTTGCGGCGGAGAACAAATGCGAAGGAACGGGAGGAACCGCGCATGAACCTTGAGCGGATTCACGAAATCGCGGAGGGCGAGCTTCTGGGGAAGCGGAGCCATTCGTGGAAGGAGCCGGGCAACAAGTTTCATCATGGGGAGCGCGTGGCGCGCATTGCGCTGGAGCTGCGGCGGGCGATTGTGCCGGAGGACGATTCGCACGACGAGATTTTGACCGCGGCGGCGTGGTTTCACGACGTGTGCAACGGCGTTCGGCGGCACGACCTTCTGGGCGCGGAGCGCACGCGCGCGCTTCTGACCGGCGTATGCACGGACGCGGAGCTGGACGAAATCTGCGGCATCATCCGCGTGCACGACGACCGCACGCGCGACCCGTCGTTTTCGCCCTGGGTGAAGCTGCATCAGGACGCCGACCATCTCGACCATTTCGGCGCCTACGACGTGTGGATGTGCATATTGGAATGCGGCGCGAACAATCTGACCCTGCCGCGGGCGGCGCAAAAGCTCATGGAGCGCAACTTTGATGAGCTCCCGCCCAAACGGGAAGAGCTGAACTACGAACTCAGCCGCCGCATCTTCGACGAGCGCGTAGCCTGCTCCCAAGCCTTCGCCGCCCGCTTCGCCAAGGAATCGCGCGGGGAAATCGTGGGTCTGGACGTGCTTCTTCGGGAAGAATAGCGCTTCGCGCAGGAATCGCGCGGGGAAATCGCAGGTCTCGACGCGCTTTTACGGTAAGAGCAAGGCCAGCGTTTTCAACCGGAAATCCCCCGGCTTTGACGCGTTTTACCTTGAAAAAACGGCCGTATTCCGCTATAATAAAGAAGATTACGTGATGAAAAGAGGGGCCGATGTGGAGTCATTCGGAACGCAGCTTTCCAACGTGCGCAGGGCAAAGGAGCTCACGCAGGAGCAGCTGGCGGAGCGGCTGGCCGTTTCCCGCACGAACATTTCCCGCTGGGAAAGCGGCAGGCTGATGCCCGACCTGGACACCATCAAGCGCCTTTCGCAGATTCTGGAATTCAATTTCTTCACCGTGGAGGGGCTGAGCGGCGGCGCGCCGGAAGCGTCTCTCGCAAAGAAGCCGCCGAAAAAACGGAACGTTCGCAGGCTTATTCTGGCTGCGGCGGGCGCGGTTCTGCTGCTCGCGGCGGCGTTTGCCGGCCTTCGGCTGGCTGGCCGAATGTCGGGCGGGAAGCCGAAGGCGAACGTCCTGATCACGCCGACGGAGAACCCGGTGTACGCCATCCGCAGTGAAGCGGATTTTCGCGGCGGCGTGGGCTGGTTTTATGAGTTTCGTTACGACGAAACGGCGGGCGTGCCCTTCACCATCGACGAGCTGATCATCACCGTCACCGCCGACAACGGCGAGGAATACAACAATTCCTTCACGCGCGAGGACGTTATCGTGTGGTACGGCTCCGCCACGCTCGAAAAAGGCAGACCTCAGACGCATATGGGCGGCTTCCCCGTGGATCAGGTGCGCAGCGTTCGCCTCACGCTGAAGGGCACCGACGCAAACGGCAACGCGCTCACCTTCTCGGGCGAAACGACATTGTTAAAAGATGTTAAGGAATAGGAATTACCTCAAGTCCGCCTCTGCGGAGGCGGCTTTTTTCTGCGCGTATCGACGTGTAAACCCCGAATGTGCGGAATCTGCACATTGTGCGCGCCGAATGTGCGCGATCCGCACGTGCGATATCGCCGAATCGATGCTATAATGGGCATAAAACAGACGGAGGAGGGCTATTCCCTTACGCTGGCATTCGACGCGCAGGACGTGTGCCCCGGCGTGGCGGACGACCGGCGAAAAATCGCGGGCAAAACGGAAACGGAGGAATGAAAGGATGGCGGCGTCATCGGGAATGTGGGAGCGCCCATATGCGGAGGCTTTGTCTGGAACGGCAGAGCGGCCTGCCCGAACTGCGAGGGCGGCAAAAGGGGCGAATATCCCTTCAGGATGGAGGCCGCGCCACCCTGGCCGACGGTAAGCGCGGAAGTCGTTTCGCGAATGGAGAAATCCGTCAGGTTTTACGATCGCGGTACGCTGAAGGAAGAGGAATACCAAAGGGTGGAGGCGGAGCTGATCGCGAGACGGCAGCGCCCCTCATCAAACGCGCTCTCCTTCCCGGGCGATACGACGAATCGGAAAACGGGCGATTTCCTCGATCCGGCGACCTTTCCCGCGCGCAAAGCCTGACGCGGCGTCGCAGACTCGCCGCCGTATTCCGACCGGCTCATGAACCCGCACCTCGACGCGGTGAAGGAACACAATTTGAAAGGATGTTTTAAAATGAAACGAACGCGCTTTATAATCAGACGAACGGCGCTTCTGCTCGCGATCATGCTGTGCGCCGCTGCCGCGCATGCGCCGGCATACGCGGGCGCGTACAGCTCGACGATCCGCAGTATCCATTCCAGCTATTCGCATCAGGACACGATGGCGAA
>ENA-UOJG01001246-UOJG01001246.1-human-gut-metagenome-genome-assembly--contig:-C47-NODE-1246-length-28439-cov-12.028079_pt1 | contig 28439 bp, 23 predicted proteins | sample MGYA00242340_ERZ723887 | MGnify/ENA metagenome assembly ERZ723887 | reverse complement strand
TTGTGGCTCCCGGCTGGCGCTCACCACCAACGGCAAGGCTTATCCATGCAAGGAAAATGCTCACCGCATTGTAAAGCGTGTGCGGTATATCTGCTACGGCAAGACACGCAAGCAAACCGAATGTGATGGGCAGACTGGCTACACAGCGCATATTCTTGACGGTATCATTGATAAAGTGGTGCGGCAGATCTTCGAGCGAATGAAAGCAATCCCTAAAAGTGAGATCGTCAATATCCGCTATCGTGAAAAGATGGAAGAACGGAAAACGCTTCTCAAAAGTGCAAAATCAGACTACGCCAAAGCCGCCGCCGAGCTTGATACGCTCCGGGCAGAGGTTATTAAATCCCTCCGGGGCGAAAGTGCTTTTTCGCAGGATTTGCTTGGTTCTTTGATTTCTGACTGTGAGACAAAATGTCTCGAAGTTCAGCACACTATGGAGGCGGCGCAGGCGGCCTACGACGAGGGACAGGCCATGCTGGACGCCTTAAACGCTCAGTATGACGATATTATTTCATGGGCGGATATGTACGACAGCGCCAGCACGGAGTCAAAGAAAATGATTGTGAGCTGCCTGATCCGGCGTGTGGAGGTGTATCGGGACTATCGGCTGCATATCGACTTCAACATTGACTTTGAGCAGTTCAGCGTTGGGCTGGACATTTCGGCAATCGCCGCATAAGAAAAGCCCGCTTCAAAAGAGAAGTGGGCATAAAACAAAAAACTTGCTTTTTTCAAAGCAAGCATTTATTAAGAATACTCAGCGCACCCGATTGGTGGAGATAAGCGGGATCGAACCGCTGACCTCTTGACTGCCAGTCAAGCGCTCTCCCAGCTGAGCTATACCCCCATGTAAGGGGTGCGCTGAGTAATTTCTTATTCAATTAGTGCGGGGGTTGTTTACCGCTTCAACCGGGCTCCCAGCTGAGCTATACCCCCATGCCATTTTGTTTTGCGCCGTTCCGTTTGACTCGGAACAAGTGATAATATAGCACAGGGAGTCGAAACTGTCAAGTCTTTTTTTCATTTTATCGAAAAACATTTTTGACCGGTTTTCGCCTGGAATTCTCCTCCGAAAAGAGGCGCTTTCGCGCCTCTTTTTCCTTTTTCCTCACGCTCTTGCAAACACGGTATACCGTCCGCTCGGCGCATCGAAGAAATTCTCCCCTGCGACGGATTTGACATGCAGGCCGCCCTCGCCGCGCAGCAGCGTGAACGCGCCATAGCGCACGCTGCCCGCGCGCTCATTGAGATGGTAGCCAAAGACCATGCCCTCGCCGTTCGTGCCAAGGTAGTTGAGTTGACCAGAGTACTCGAAGTAAAGTCCGACCTCACTGTTGATATCCTGCACGGTGAGCCCGCCGCCGTCGGTGAGCGTCAGGATATAATCGCTGTCGTAGCTGCCCTGCTCGGCCGTGTCATGCGTCACGGTCGCCGTCCACTCGCCGAGAAATTCCGGTGGGATCGTATAGTCCGCATCGCTGACCGCGCCGGAAAGGTCGTGTCTCTCCCCGTTCTCGTCAATGGCGAACACCGTCTGATACGATCCGTAGTCCTCCTCGACCACACCGGACTCGAACGAAACGATATTCTTCACGCCGCCGAGCGGCCCGCCGTCACAGAGGAAGCCCGCCGTCAGCCCTTCGAGCAGGTTGACATACTCCACCGCACCCTCGCTCGTCAGCAGGAAGATATAGGGGAAATACCCCTGCCCCACCGAACCGACAAAAACGTCCGTGTAGTCGGAATACAGTCCCTCCACGGGGTAAAGGGTCTCATAGTCAAAGCGGAAGTTTTCCGCGTACCACGCGGAATCCGCAGTCTTTTCAAAGCTGACCGTCAAATTTCCTCCGGAAAGCGCCGCTCGCACAAAGCTCTCCTCCGCCGTCTTTTCGACCGTCTCGTGCGCGGTGAGATCAAGCGCAAGGTCGCTCTCGTCACTCTCCGCACCGGCGAACGAGCCGATGGGAACGATCATGTGCAGCACACCGTCATTCAAATAGAGCCGCATCGCCGTGTTGATGTTCTCGTCCGAAAGCGTCCATGCGCGTCGCTCGGCGTAGGACGCGATAAAATCTGCGCCGCCCGTGCTGCCGCCGAGCGCGTCGCGGTAGGTTTCGTCAAAATAGTTCGCCGCGGTACGCCGTGCCGCCGTGACAAACTCCTGCGCGGAAAGACCGCAGCGCGCAAGCAGATCTTCGCTCATTAGGCGCTTGCCGCCGAAGAAATCATAGCTGTACGTCTCTGTCGTGCTGACATCGCCGTCCATCTCCGCGCGCACTGTGAGGCAGAGAAGGCTGCCGTTCCAATAGCTCTGCCAACCGATTGACGGACAGACGAGCGAGGCGTGCGAGGCCATCATGTTTTTCTGTTCCTGCGCAAGCGCGCCGAAGCGGTCGGCGATCTCTGCGTTGAGCGCGGCGGCGACCGCCGTTTCGGACACGAGCTGCGGCACATGGTAGCGGTAGGCGACGGTATTGCCCTCGCCGTCCGTATACTCCCCTTCCTCGCTGTAAAGCTCCCTGATCAGCGAATCGTCATAGCCGGTGGTCTCATCGTTCTCTCTTTCTTCACCGCAGGAGGAAAGTGTCAGGAGCAGCAGCGCCGCAAGCAGCACGGATAGTATTTTTTTCATTGGGAGTCCCCCTTGCATCTCAGTGTTTTTTCTTTTCTGTCATTATATCGTTTTTTCAAAAAAGCGCAACGCTTTTCCCGCGCCGCCGCGCCCGCCGATTGACAGAAACACGGGAAGGATATACAATGTATGCACTTTTGATCAGCAGGAGTTTTTATGTACGATTATACACAAGCCAAAATGAATGACGACGCCATTCGCGCCATCAGCTCCATCGGCCTTGCCCACCTGGGCGACGCGGTGTATGAGCTGCTCGTGCGCACCTACCTGTGCGTGCACGGCAAGGCAACGGGCAAGGGCCTTCACCGCGCAACGGTGGAGCTTGTCTGCGCACCGCAGCAGGCGCGCTTTGCAGAAAAGCTCCTTCCCCTTTTGACGGAGGAAGAGGCCTCTGTGTTCCGCCGCGGGCGCAACGCGAATGTCCACTCCGTTCCCCACCATGCCGACCGCGCCGACTATCAGAAGGCCACGGGCCTCGAAGCACTCTTCGGCTGGCTGTACCTGCGCGACGATCACGCGCGCATCAACGAGCTTTTCAACCTGATGATGGAGGACGACGATGCCACTTGACGCGATCTGCCTGCGGGCAGTTTTGAACGAGCTGAGACCTCAACTCATCGGCGCGCGCATCGACAAGGTGCAGCAGCCCGCGCGCGACCAGATCATTCTGCTGCTGCGCGGCAATTTGAGACTGCTGCTCAACGCGGGGGCAAACCAGCCGCGCATTCAGCTTACCAATATTCTGCGCGACAACCCCGCCCAACCGCCGATGTTCTGCATGCTGCTGAGAAAGCACCTGGTCGGCGCGCGCGTGCTTGCGATCGATCAGCCGGATCTCGAGCGCATGGTGATCCTGACGCTCCAGTGCACGGACGAGTTTGGTGAGATCAGCCAGAAGCAGCTCGTGCTCGAGTGCATGGGGCGGCGGTCGAACCTTGTACTGCTCGATGCGCAGGGACGCATCGTCGAATGCCTGCGCCGCGTGGACGCAGACCTTTCCACTGCGCGCCAGCTGCTGCCCGGTCTTTTCTACCGTTTGCCGACGCCGCTCGACAAGCTCTCCCTCCTCACACAGGAGAATGACTCCATCGCCCTCGCACGGCGTGGCGGCGAGGAGGAAGCGGCTGTCGACAAGTGGGTGCTTGACCATTATACCGGCATTTCGCCGCTCATCGCGCGTGAGCTTGCCTTCCGCGCAGGCGGCGCGACCGATGTGCGCTTCGGCGCACTGAACGGCGCACAGCGCGAGACGCTGGCGCAGGAATTTGCCGATACCGCAAGCGCCATCAAGGAGGATCGTTACACGCCCGTTATCCTCTACCGCAACAGCAAGCCCGTGGACTTCACCTACCGTCTCATCGCGCAGTACGGCGCAGAGACGCAAGTGGAAACGCGCGAGGATTTTTCGTCGATGCTCGACGAATTCTACGACGCGCGCGAGCGGCAGGAGCTTTCCGCTCGCCGCGGCCGCGAGCTGACGCACGCGGCGAGCGTCGCGCGCGACCGCATGGCGCGAAAAGCCGAGAACCTGAAGCGCGACTATGCCGCCACGCAAAAGCGCGATGAATTCCGCCTGCGCGGCGATCTCATCACCGCAAACCTTTACCGCATGAAGGGCGGAGAGCGCGTCCTGCAAGCCGAGAACTACTACGAGGACGGCTGCCCGCTCATCGACATCCCGCTCGACCCGCTGCTCACCCCGCAGCAGAACGCCGCGAAGAACTACAAGCAGTACAACAAGCTCAAAACCGCCGAATTCCACCTGCGCGAGCAGATCGAGAAGGCAGAAAACGAGCGTGCGTACTTAGAGAGCGTCTTGCAGGAGCTTGCGCAGGCGGAGACGGAACAGGAATTCAATGAAATTCGCCGCGAATTGCAGGAGACGAACTATCTCAAAAAGTTCTCCGGCAAAAAAGAGCAGAAACGCGCCTTTGCGCCGCGCACGTTCAAAACCTCCGGGGGGCTTGAAGTCCTCGTCGGACGCAGCAACGTGCAGAACGACCAGCTCACCAAAAAGGCCGACAAGCGCGACTACTGGTTCCACACCCAGCATATCCATGGCTCGCACGTTATCCTGCGCTGCGCGGGGCTGACGCCGGGCGACGAGGATCTGCGCGAGGCGGCGATGCTCGCGGCCTACTTCTCGCAGGCGAAGGAGAGCAGCGGCGTACCCGTCGACTACTGCCCCGTGAAATTCGTCAAAAAGCCTGCGGGCGCGCGCCCCGGCATGGTGACCTACGACAACTACCGCACGCTCTATGTCACGCCCGAGGAAGGGCTTGCCAAAAAGCTCTTTATCAGGTAAACTGTTGGAAAGCGATCCCCCTCTCCCCTGTTGGACGGCAAAAGCAAGTTTGATGTTGGAAAGGAGCCCCACCCATGGACAAGAAAAAGAAGACTCTGCTCATCACCGCCGGCATTGCCGCAGTGCTGCTCGCCGCCGCGCTGTTCCTGAGCCGCCCGCAGCCGCTCGGCGAGCTGCTGCACACGGACGAGATCGAGCCGCCGATTCGTGCGATCTTCTCCCTCGCCGCCACCGTTTCGACCGAAAACGGTGAAACGAGCGGCGTGTGCGACTATACTGCCGAACCTGACAGCGAAGCGGGACAGGCGCTGCTTGATGCGCTGAGCGGCATTTCTGCGCACCGCCGTTTCCGCCTGCCGACCTCGCCGGTCAGCGGGATCGGTGCGCAAGACAACTATGTTTCCATCTGGTTCCGCGCAAATGGCCGCGACCATGATCTCTATCTCTTTGCAGACGGTTCCGTTCTCTATGATAACGCATCGCGCAGCGTTGCCTACGCTCTTGACAGTGACGCGGAGGACGCTTTCCGCGCGCTCGTCAATGTCATCTTGCGCTACGGAACCAAGCGATAAACCTTTTGCAACACAAAAAGTATCCCGTATGCTTTGGCATACGGGATACTTTTTGTCGTTTTACAGCGCCTTGGGTGGCATTTCCCAGGCAAAATGATCGGTGTGCAGCAGGTGGTGCGACTTTTCGCCGAGCGGAGAGCCGAGATAGTCGCGATAGAGCGCCTTGACGTCCGGATTCTCGTGCGAGAAGCGCAGCAGCTCGTCCTGATCGAGCCGCCAGAGAACGCTGCCGCGATCCTCCGCCAGCTCCACGCCGTCGTGAATGGGCTGACCGCCGCCGCCGGCGCAGCCGCCGGGACAGGCCATGACTTCGACAAAGTCGTAGCTCACTTCGCCGCGTCTGACCGCCTCGATGAGCTTTCTCGCGTTTCCGAGCGAGCTGACGACCGCAACGTGTACGTCCCCCGCGCCGGGGATATTGAACGTTGCTTCCTTCCACCCGTCCATACCGCGTACCGCGGTGAAAGCGTCAGGATCGGGATTTTTACCCGTGACGAAGAAGTACGCCGAGCGCAGTGCCGCGTCCATCACGCCGCCGGTCGCGCCGAAGACGACCGCCGCGCCGGTAGCCGAACCGAGCGGGCTGTCAAACTCCTCCTCGGGCAGATACTTCGGCTCGATGTGGTTCGCGCGCATCATGATATTGAGCTCGCGCGTTGTGATGCTCACATCGACCTCCGGGTCGCCCGCATCGTTTTTCATCGTGGGCAGCTCGCATTCGCTCTTTTTCGCCACGCAAGGCATGATGGAGACAACGAACAGACGCTTTGCGTCGATGCCGGCCTTTTCGGCAAAATAGCTCTTCGCAACGGCGCCGAGCATCTGCTGGGGCGACTTCGCCGTGGAGAGGTTGCCCGTCAGCTCGGGATACTGCGACTTCACGAACCGCACCCAGCCGGGGCAGCAGGAGGTGAACATCGGCCACTGGTACTGCTCTTTATGCGTGAAGCGCTCGATAAACTCGCTGCCCTCTTCCATGATGGTGAGGTCGGCGGCAAAATCCGTGTCGAACACATAGTCAAAGCCCAGCTCGCGCAGCGCCGCGACCATGCGCTTCGGCGTTGCAAAGTCGCTTGCAAGGCTGAACTGCTCCGCCCAGGCCGCGCGCACCGCGGGCGCGACCTGCGCCACGGTGATGACGTTCGGATCGTCGATCGCGTCGAAGACAAGACCCGTGTCGTCGCGCTCGCGCAGCGCCGCCGTCGGGCAGTGGGTGATGCACTGGCCGCAGTAGGTACATTCGGTGTCCTGAATACGGCGGTTGTACGATGCGTCCACCACCGTGCGCGAGCCCGTACCGAGAAGATCCCAGATCTTTACGCTCTGTATCTTCTCGCACACCTGAATGCAGCGCAGGCACTGCACACACTTGTCGTTCTCGCGGATGAGGGGCGTGGAATAATCCAGCGCCTCGTGCCGCAGCTTTTTGGGGAAGTGCGTGCCGCGCATGTTGAAGTCGTTCGCCAGCTGCTGCAAGGTGCAGTTGCCGCTTCGCGTGCAGTTGGTGCAGGAGGTCTCGTGGTGCGAAAGGAGCAGGCGCAGGTTCATGCGCCGCGCCTCGCGCGCCTTGGCGCTGTTGGTAAAGACGACCATGCCGTCTGCCACCACGTTGTCGCACGCAGGTACCAGGCGTTCCATGCCCTCTACCTCCACGCAGCAGATGCGGCACGCGCCGATCTCGTTGATGTCCTTTAAGTAGCAGAGCGTGGGGATATTGATGTTGGCCGAGCGCGCCGCCTCGAGGATCGTGGTATTCTCGGGCACTGTGACGCTCTTGCGGTCGATGGTCAGCGTAACATTTCTTACCATTTGCCCTTCCTCCCTCCGCGGAAAATTCCGTAGCCGAAGTGGTCGCAGCGCAGGCAGCGCGACGCTTCATTGTAGGCCTCTTCATCTGTCAGCCCGCACTCGATGCACTTGAAGTCGTGCTTGCGCTCGCCTGCCTCGCGCTCGGTGGTGTCGATGCGGCCGTGGGGCGGCTTGTTGTTCAGCCGCGGTGTCGGCACGACCACACCGGGGTCGATCTCATGGTGGAAGCCGAGATATTCGTCGATGTTCGCCGCGGCGACCTTGCCGGCCGCAATGGCGCGAATAACGGTCGCGGGGCCGGTGACACAGTCGCCGCCGGCAAAAACGCCGTCCATATTGTCGATCTGCCCGCTCGCCTCGGTGACAAACGCGCCGCGCTTGATGGCGATCTTCGTCTGCTCAAAGCCATGCGTCTCCACGCCCTGACCGATGGCAACAACGACAACGTCTGCCGCGATGCGCTTTTCGCTGCGCTTGGCCTTTTCGGGCGCGGGACGGCCCTTCTTGTCCATCTCACCGATGATCTGCGGCTGCGTCCACAATGCGGTCGCATGGCCGTTCGCGTCCGTCTCGATGCGCACAGGCGCCTGAAGCGTTACAAGCTCCACACCCTCGGCAACGGCGCCCTCCACTTCCTCGGGAAGCGCCGTCATATCCTCCTGACGGCGGCGGTAGACACAGCTCACCTTGCGCGCGCCCAGTCTCACCGCGCTGCGGCAGACGTCCATTGCCACGTTGCCGCCGCCGATGACGACAATATCTTTATTGCGGAAGTCCGGCATGTGATCGTCGCCGATCTCGCGCAGCATCTCGACCGCGGAGATGACGCCTTCGGCGTCCTCGCCCTCGATGCCGGTCTTTTTATCCGTGTGCGCGCCAAGCGCGATGTAAAGCGCGTCGTTCTGCTGGCGCAGCTCGTCAAAGGTCACATCGTTGCCAACGTCGACATTGACATGCACATCAATGCCGATCGACAGCATGGAGGCGATCTCCGCATCGAGTACCTCGCGCGGCAGGCGGTAGGACGGAATGCCGTAGCGCAGCATACCGCCGAGCTTCGCGAGCTTTTCATACACGGTGACCTTATGTCCCATCAGCGCAAGATAATACGCAGCCGACAGACCGCTCGGGCCGCCGCCGATGACGGCGACCTTCTTGCCCGTCGGCTCGGCGCAATCGGGATGCGGCACATAGCCCGCATTATCCACCGCATAGCGCTTGAGGCCGCGGATATTGACCGCGTCGTCGATCATGTTGCGGCGGCAGCGCGCCTCGCAAGGATGCTCGCAGATGTAAGCGCAGGCCGAGGGGAAGGGATTGTCCTTGCGGATGAGTCGCACGGCATCTGCATAGCGGCCGTATTTGATCAGCACAAGGTAGCCCGGAATATCCACGCCCGCGGGACACAGCGCCACGCAGGGAACGCTTTCGCGCATGCCGCCGAGACAGCGGTGGCGCAAAATATGTTCCTCATAATCGTCGCGGAAGCCCTGTACACCGTCGAGCACCAGTCGCGCCGCGTCGCGGCCGATGGCGCAGTCGGCGCTGTTGACGATCACATGCGCCAGACGCTCGATGACCGAAATGGTCTCCATCGTCGCCTTGCCCTCAAGCACCAGTTCCATCAGCTCCGAGAGCTGGCCGAGACCGATGCGGCAGGGAACGCACTTGCCGCAGGTCTGCGCATGGCAAAGATCCAGAAAGCTCTTGGCAAGATCCACCGGACAAAGACCCGGAGGGCTTGCGGCAATACGCCGCTCCACGTCGCGGTACAGCCCGTCAATAACGGTCTGCGCGTGGGAGGGCGTCATAATATCAAGTCTTGACACTGCTGTTTTCTCCTTTCACTGCTTGCCAAAATATCCATCTTATAAATAGACGTTTTCTATAATAAGCTTTGCTTCTTTCTTTTTCAACAGGCAAGCACAAATTTTTGTCATATTTTTTCATTCAGCAAAGGTTCTCCCGCGGAAATCTGCACCCAACAGGCGTTCCTCAGAATGCTCGTCAGCGACAGTGTGCGCGCGGGATCGTCAAGCGTGTCAGGGGTTGATGAATCCGTATACATATCGTCGGTCAGCGTATCGCAGTGTAAATCGATGAGCGCATCAGGGCGCATATGAACACTTCCTTTTTCTCAAAATAATCTGATCGCATGATACGCTTTTCCCACCGATTTCTCAACCGCATAACTGCTGAAAAGTCGGCCGATCTTTTCCTCGCCCTTTACAAAGGTGAGGCGGCGCTGTTATACTACACATTACATAGAAAGGGGCTGAAATGCCATGAAAGAACTCTCGGAAATCATTTCGCACTCGATTGGCGGATACAGCATTGCCAACATTCTCTCGGCGATCTTGACACTGCTTGTCTGCCTTGTGGTCGTGCGTCTTGTCATGAAGCTGTTCTCGCGCCTGCTTTCCCGCGCAAGCCGCATCAGCGACCGGCTGCAAAAGATCATTCTCTCCTGCCTCAAGGTTCTTTTGTATGTTCTGACCGCCATCATCACGGCAGAATCGCTCGGCATCAACACCGCCTCCCTCACGGCGATCATGTCGGTGCTGACTTTGGGCGTCACGCTCGCGGCAGAGGATATTCTCGGCAACGTAGCCGGCGGGCTTGTGATCCTCTCATCGCATCCGTTCGGCATCGGCGATACGATCGAAGCAGGCGGCACGGTCGGCACAGTGCGCGAGATTTCGCTCAACCATACCAAGCTTGAGACCGCCGACGGGCAGATCGTGCTCCAGCCCAACCGCGCGCTTTCCAGCTCTAAGATCATCAATTATACAACGCTCGGCCGCCGCCGCGTGGTGCGCACCGTGACCGCGTCCTACGATGCGCCGACCGATACCGTCAAGGCTGCGTGCATGGACGCGGTGCGCACGGTTCCCGGCGTCCTGTCCGATCCCGCGCCGGAGGTCTACCTCACCTCTTACGGCGCAAGCTCCATTGAGTACGCCGTGCGCTGCTGGACATCGGTAGAGGATTACTGGAACGCCTACTACACGCTCAACGAGGCGCTGCGCGATGCCTTCGACAAGCACGGCGTGGAGATGACCTACGACCATCTGAACGTCCACCTCGTGCCGGAAAGCGGCAAGGCCGAGCAGCAAAGCTGACACGCCGCGCTCACACCTTTGCAAAAAGCGCAAAAAAGTAAGGGGGATATTCTCTTCGAAAGAGAATATCCCCCTCATCATTTTTCATTCAGCGCTTTGCGCGTCAAAACCTTTGAGCGAGCGGTTTTCCTCGCAGAGGAAAACGATCACACTCAGCAGAAACGGGAAGAAATAGGTCGCCACGCGGTATAGCACCAGCGCGGACGAGGCCACCGTGGTATCCGACCATGGGGCAAAAAGCAGCAGAAAGGCAAACTCCATCGGCCCCACGCCCGCAACGTTCGGCAGGGCATTTGTGATGAGCAGCATCAGCGCGGCAAGCAGCTGCGCCTGCCCAAAGGTGAGCGCCGTACAGCCGAGCAGTCTCAGCGCAGCATAGGGGATCGTATAGAGCACAAAGAGCTTGGCAAGGCTCACCGCAATGCCTTTGACGGCAAGCGACGGGACGAGCAGCACTTTCTTCGCCTCCCGGTTGAGTTGGGTAAGGCTTCCCGCCCATTTTTTGCGGCGCACCGCCCACTTCGGCTTGTGCAGCAGCCCGTCAAGCAGCCGCAGCACAAGCGCAAGCACCCGATCCCAGGTATAGATCAGCGTGAGCGCCAGCACGATGAGTGCGCCGATGGCATAGCCGATGAGGATATAACGGGCAAGGCCGTTGGCTCCCCCACGCAGCCATTCTCCGCCGAGCAGCAGCGCAGCCGTTGCATAGAGCAGTACCGAGATCTTGTGCAGCACGTATTCGCTCGCCATGATGCCGAGTCCGCTGCCCGCGTCCAGCCCGCGTCTGTAAAGGCAGTAGCTTTGCATGGGCAGCGTGCCCGCGCCCATCGTCGCAATGTTGCCAAACACGCCGAGAAACGTGACGCGCAGCGCGTCAGCCAAGGTGCAGTCCGGCTTTTTGTGGTGAATGATGACAAGGCACACCGCGGACTCCATCGCCTCGTAGGCAAAGGCGAGCACAAGCAGGAGCAGAACGCCCCAGAGCGGTACGGCGCGCAGGTTTTTCCCGATGCCGGGCAGCGCGTCGCGGAAAATGAGGATCACGAGCGCAAAAACCAGTGCCAGCGTAAGCGCGCTGACAAGATAGGTGTTCCTCCGTTTCCTTTTCACTGCCGTTCCCTCCCCGCATCCGCGGTGCAATCTTATGATAAGATCTCCTTTTGCAGTACTTCGGCAAGATCCGTCCACTCCCACGGCAGGCTCGCAGCATTTTCGCCGAAGTGTCCGCCGCAGGAAACGCGGCGGTAGAGCGGGCGGCGAAGTTCAAAACGCGCGGTGATGCTGCCGGGACGCATATCGACATTTTTCATCAGCCAGTCGGCAAGCATCTCGTCGCTCACGCGCCCGGTGCCGAAAGTTTCGACCATCACGCTCACCGGGTCTGCAAGGCCGATCGCATAGGCAAGTTCGATCTCGCAACGCTCGGCCAGTTCCGCGGCCACGATGTTCTTGGCAAGATAGCGCGCCATATAGGCGCCCGTTCGGTCGACCTTACTCGGATCCTTGCCCGAAAAGGCTCCGCCGCCGTGGCGCGCCGCACCGCCGTAGGTGTCGGCAATGATTTTGCGGCCGGTAAGTCCGCTGTCGCCCGCGGGGCCGCCGACGACAAAGCGCCCCGTCGGATTGATGAAATACTCCGTGCGCTCATCAAGCAGCTGTTCAGGCAGCACAGGGAAGATCACCTGCTCTAAGATCGCGTCGCGCAGCGCGTCGATTTTTCCCTCCGCGCTGTGCTGTGCGGAAACCACCACGGCCGAAATGCGCTTGGGACAGCCCCCTTCATACTCGACGCTGACCTGCGCCTTACCGTCCGGCAGAAGATAGGGAATGCTCTTTTCGCGCCGCACCTGTTCAAGCCTTTTCGTCAGGCGGTTTGCAAGCGTAATGGGCAGCGGCATCAGCGCGTCCGTTTCGCGGCAGGCATAGCCGAACATCATGCCCTGATCGCCGGCCCCCGCCTCTTCCGGCGTGCCGCGGTCCACGCCGCGCGCAATATCCGGCGACTGAGTATGAACGCTGACTCGCACGCGTACGGTCTCAGCATCAAAGCCAACGCCGGGCAAGGTGTAGCCGATCTCTCCGATCACCCTGCGCGCAATGGCCTCGTAATCCGGCGTGAAGGTCGAGGTGATCTCGCCCATCAGATGGACTTCATCGGTGCAGGCTGTCACCTCGCAGGCAACATGCGCATTCGGGTCGTGGACGAGGATCTCGTCCAGCACCGCGTCGGCGATCTGGTCGCAGACTTTATCGGGATGTCCGCACGTGACGGACTCAGAGGTAAAGTAGGTCTTCATCTTCGTCGCTTCCTCTCCGCTCGTTCTTTTTTGGGGAATGAGCTATTTTTTCAGTATTAAACATTTTTGATCATATCCGCAATGCAAAAAATGAAAAAGTGGCAAAGTGCGCATAGCGCACAAAGTTTTCACACTCTCGGCGCGCTGACCAAGTTTCCGGCATAAAAGCCGCTCTTCGATGTTTAGATTCCGTTAAAAATTCAGTTTTTTGTCCCTTGCAAGTTTTTTCCGCATCGGATATAATGATTTTACACCAATTCAGAAAGAGAGGAATCCACCTATGGCCCTGCGCACCAAAAACGCCATCCGCCGCAGCTTCATCGAGCTCCTGGCAGAGCGTCCCTTTGACAAGATCTCCGTCCGCGACATTGCGGAGAGAAGCGAGGTCACGCGGAATACCTTTTACTATTATTACACCGATATTTACGCTCTGGCTGAAGATGTGTTTGAATCCGAGATCGAGCGTCTCTCCGAAAGCGCGAACAGCTACGAATCGTGGCAGAAGGCCTTCCTTGCCGCCACAGCGTTCACCGCAGAGAACAAGCGCATGATCCAGCACCTGCATTCCTCCGCTCACCGCGACATTCTGGAGCGGTACTACCACAAAACGATCCTGACGGCAATGCTTGCCTACGTGCGCAAGGAGGCCGAAGGGCTTGACGTCAGCGAGAGCAAGGTCGTCGCGCTGGCTCGCTTCTACACGGCGGCGCTCGCGGGTCTTTCGATCGAGTGGCTCGCAAACGGCATGAAGGGCGAGCCGGACGCATTCCTCGCCGATCTCGGTGACATGCTCGACGGCAATATCCGCCGCTCGCTCGAGCGCGGCTGCGCACACACCGCACAGTGAAAACGACCCGTACAGGCAGGACGACATCGTCGTCCTGCCTGTTTTCGTCCGCGCTGGAAGAACAAACTTAACAGATCTTTTACTTTCTTCCTCTGTTCATTTCAGCGAATATATGCTATGATAATTTTGGAATTATTGAAAAATATCAAAGGAGTGAGGTCTTGTACCAGAAGCAGATCTTATTTGAAAAACTGAAAGAAGCCACCGCTTCCGTCCTGCCCATCAGCCTGATCGTCATGGCGATCAGCTTTGTGCTCGTGCCGGTCGACACGGGACTGATGCTCTCGTTTGTGATCGCCACGGCCATGCTCATTCTCGGCATGGGTCTTTTCACACTGGGGGCGGATATGTCGATGACCCGCATCGGTAACTACATGGGCTCTAAAATGACAAAATCGCGCAAGCTGGGACTTGTCCTGGTCATCAGCTTCGCCCTCGGCGTTGCCATCACGGTGGCCGAGCCTGACCTTCAGGTGCTCGCAGGCAACGTGCCGGAGATCGACACCAAGGTTCTGATCCTGACGGTCTCTGTCGGCGTCGGCTTTTTCCTGATGCTGTGCATGGTGCGTATCCTGTTTTCCATTTCCCTGCGCACAATGCTCATCGTATTCTATGCCATCGTCTTTGCCGCAGCATTTTTGTCGGAGCCGAGCATTCTCTCCGTCGCGTTCGACTCCGGCGGCGTGACGACGGGACCGATGACCGTACCGTTCATCATGGCGCTCGGTGTCGGCGTTGCGTCCATTCGAAGCGATGAAAACGCCAAGGCGGACAGCTTCGGTCTTGTGGGTCTTTGCTCCATCGGCCCTATCCTCTCCGTGCTGCTGCTCGGCGCGATCTACAAAACGCAGCCCGCGCAGGGGGAAAGCAGCGTTGTCTCCGGCGTCTCCACCACGGTGGAGCTTGGGCAGGATTACCTGCACGCGCTGCCGGAATATTTATGGGAAGTGACGATGGCGCTGCTGCCGATCTTCATCTTCTTTCTCATCTTTCAGGTCGTTTCTCTCAAGCTGCGCAAGCTCCCGTTTTTGCGCATTCTCATCGGTATCCTCTATACATACTTCGGCCTGGTGCTGTTCCTCACGGGCGTGAATGTCGGCTTTTCTCCGCTCGGCTACGCGCTCGGCGCAGCGCTGGCAGAGGGGTGGAAGGTCTATCTGCTCGCCCCGCTTGCGATGCTGATGGGCTGGTTCATCATCAACGCGGAGCCCGCGGTGCATACACTCAACAAGCAGGTCGAGGAGCTGAGCGCAGGCGCGATCTCCGCCAAGGCGATGGGCATGAGCCTGTCGATCGCGGTCTCTGCCGCGGGCGGCCTTGCGATGCTGCGCGTCATCACGGGCATCTCGATCCTGTATTTCCTCGTTCCCGGTTATTTGGTCGCGCTCGCATTGAGCTTTTTTGTGCCGCGCACGTTCACGGCCATCGCGTTTGACTCCGGCGGCGTCGCCTCCGGCCCGCTGACGGCTACCTTCATGCTGCCGTTTGCGACCGGCGCGTGCGAAGCGCTCGGCGGCAATGTGATGACCGATGCCTTCGGCCTTGTCGCACTTGTTGCGATGATGCCGCTCATCACCGTGCAGGTGATGGGAGCGATCTATGTCGTCAAATCCAAGCATGCCGCACAGGAGCCGCAGCTGCCCGATTTTGGCGACAACGAGATCATCGAACTCTGGGAGGCCTGCTGACATGGATCTTTATTATATCATTGCCATCACGGATCACAACCGCGGCGAGGCGATGGGATCGCTCTACCGTGCCTCGGGGCTGCGCCTCATTCTCAGCATGCCCGCGCGCGGCACGGCCAAAAGCGAGCATCTTGCCATCTACGGGCTGGACGCGACGGAAAAGTGCGTCATCGGCGCCGTGGGCAGTGCGCAGGAGGCCGAGTCCCTGATCCGATCTGCCAAGCGCAAGCTCTTTATCGACATTCCGGGCAACGGCGTCATGCTGACCATTCCGCTCAAGAGCGTAGCCGGCGGCAAAACGTTTGCCTATCTCACCGACGATCTCAAGACAGGAGGAGCGCCGAATATGAATTTTGAACACGAACTCATCACCGTCATTTTGAACGAAGGCTATTCCGACTTCGTCATGGACGCAGCGCGCGCCGCGGGCGCAGGCGGCGGCACGGTGCTGCACGCCAAGGGCACGGGCGGCACGCGCGGGGAAAAATTCTTCAGTGTGAGCCTTGCCGACGAAAAGGACATGATCTACATCATCGCCCACAAGGACGAAAAGGCCGCCATCATGCGCTCGATCAACGAGCAGGCCGGCCCCTGCACCAAGGCGGGTGCGATCTGCTTCTCGCTGCCGATCTCGTCCGTCGCCGGTCTTCGCGCACGCGACTAAGGCTTAATCTTTCCGAAAAATACAACTCAAAACGCCCCGCTGATTTTGCTGCGGCGCTTTCCTTTTTTTGTCTGTTACTCCTCGCTCTTTTCCCCGCGGGCAAGAGCCACGATGTCGCCCACGCCATCCAGCACCATGCTCGGACGGTAGGCGTAGGTCTTGATCGTCTCGCGCGTGGAAACGCCCGAGAGCACCAGCACCGTGGACATACCGCTTTCCATGCCGGAGATCACGTCGGTGTCCATGCGATCGCCCACCATGACAGCTTCGCCGGAGTGGCAGTTGAGCTTTTTGAGCCCCGTGCGCATCATCAGCGGATTGGGCTTGCCGCAGAAGTACGCCTGCGTGCCCGTCGCCATCTCGATGGGCGCGACAAGCGCGCGGCAGGCCGGCGCGATACCGTTTTCGATGGGGCCAGAAACGTCGGAATTTGCGCCGATGAGCTTCGCGCCCTTGAAGACGAGGTTCGTCGCCTTCGTCAGCGTATCGAGCGAATACGACCGCCCCTCCCCCACGACCACATAGTCGGGGTTCACATCGTTCATCGTGATGCCCGCGTCGTAGAGCGCGTTCAAAAGCCCCGCCTCGCCGATGGCAAAGACCGAGCAGCCCGGCGCCTGATCGCGCAGGAAGGCCGCCGTCGCAAGCGCGCTCGTATAGAAGTGCTCCTCCGACACGTCAAGCCCCAGGCGTTCAAGCTTCTGGTGCAGTTCGCGCGGCGTATAGCCGCTGTTGTTCGTCAGGAAGAGGTATTCCTTGTCCTCATCGTGCAGCCACTGGATAAACTCCGCCACCCCCGGCAGCACGCGGTTGCCGTGGTAGATGACGCCGTCCATATCGCAGATAAAGCCTTTTTTCTTGTTAAAGTCGATCATGTTGTAAGTATCCATTTGAGATCACATCTCCTCTTCTTTTCTCATTTGCTTCCACGTATACAGTATAGCAGAGCGCCTTGTCAAGTTCCAGTACGGGAATGTAAAATCTTTGCAAATTCAAGCCGCTTTGCGCGCAAAAAGAGATGGCTTACGCCATCTCTTTTTGCGCTTGATATTCTGCCATTGCCTTTTGAAGCAAACAGATGATTCGCGTTCCCTTACAGCAGGTCGGCCAGCTCCAGCACCAGCCGTTCGGTCTTTTCCCAGCCAAGGCAGGCGTCGGTGATGCTCTTGCCGTAAACGCCGTCGGTGATCTTCTGCTTGCCGTCTTCGATGTAGCTCTCGATCATCAGCCCCTTGACCAGCGCGTCGATGTCGCCCGAATGGCGCTTGGAGTGCAGCACCTCTTTTGCAATGCGGATCTGCTCCAAATACTGCTTGCCGGAGTTTGCATGGTTGCAATCCACGATGCATGCGGGATTCTTGATGCCGCGCGATGCATACAGCTCGTGCAGCTCGATCAGATCCTCATAGTGGTAGTTGGGGCGGCTGTTGCCCTTTTCGTTCACATAGCCGCGCAGGATGGCATGGGCGTAGGGGTTGCCCGCCGTTTCCACCTCCCAGCCGCGGTAGAGGAAGGTGTGGTCGCCCATCGCCGCGTAGATGGAGTTCATCATCACGCTCAGATCCCCGCCGGTAGGGTTCTTCATGCCGACCGGCACGGAAAGGCCGCTCGCGGTCAGGCGGTGCTGCTGATTTTCCACCGAACGCGCGCCGACGGCGACATAACCGATGATGTCGGACAGGTAGCGGTAGTTTTCCGGATACAGCATCTCGTCCGCGCAGGCAAAGCCGGTCTCTCTCACCGCGCGGGTATGCAGACGGCGGATAGCGATAATGCCCTCGAGCATGTCCGGCTTTTTGTCGGGGTCGGGCTGGTGGAGCATTCCCTTATAACCTGCGCCGTCGGTGCGGGGCTTGTTCGTATAGATGCGCGGCACGATCAGGATCTTGTCCTTCACCTGTTCCTGCAAGGGAACCAAGCGGCAAATATAGTCCATCACGCTGTCCTCACGGTCAGCTGAGCACGGGCCGATCACGAGCATCAGCCGCTTGTCGCGCCCGTCAAGGATCGCGCGCATCTCCGCTACGCGTTTTTCGCGCGCCTCGGTGATCTGCTCGGTGATCGGGAATTCCTTTTTAATGTCCATCGGGATGGGCAGCTTACGAATGAATCTGGCATTTTGCTGCATGACGCTTACTCCTTGTTCGCTTGGTCGAATTTGTTGTTATTCTACAGCGTTTTCCGCCCCGTCGCAAGGGCAACTTCATGGCAATTTGATAGATTTATTCCGCCTTTCCCGCCCCTTTCATTATACAAAAAGCATCCGGCGAGATCCGCCGGATGCTTAAAGTTTAATTTACACTTTCCTCACGCTGTAGAGCGCCGCGCCGATGGCGGTGGCAAACGTTGCATTTTCGGGAATAATAAAGTCCACGCCGTAGAGCTGCTTGAAAAGCTCAAACGTCTCTTTTGCGGGCGGCAGCATCGTCAGCGCTCCCGTGAGTACGACCGTATCCGTCCCGCAGCACTTGCATGCCAGCACCGACATCGTACCGATGGACTGGAGCACAAGGTTCACGATGCCGAGCATCTTGTCCGACGGCGTCGCATCGTCGGCGACTTTGGCAAAGTTCGCCGCCGTGGCCTCGGGCGGAAGATTGCCCACCTGCTCGCGCGAAAGGTCAGCCATCGTCAGATCGATGTGGCTGAGATCGCCGTCCTGGCAGAGCTTGCGAATGAGGGCGTACTGATGCACGCCTGTCGTCAGCGAGCTCAAACCTGCGAGCGTACCGCCGCCGACGCCGCTGCCGATAAGATGACACACCTCCTGCCCCTTGTTCGCCCAGAGGAAGGACGTGCCCGTGCCCATACTGACAACGACCGCGTGCTCTTTGCCCGAAAGGGCAAGTCCGCCCGTGCCGACAGAGGGGAACTCCGCGACCTTGATGGTCTTCACACCGTAAATATCACCCTCAACATACGAAGCACCCACGCCGGTAAGCGCGATATGGCGGATATCGGAGAGCTGAAGGTCGTGCGTGGATAAAAAGTTGCCCATCGCGCCATAGAGCGACGTGAGCGGATCATCGGCCTTGACACGCAGCATGTCGATGACCGAAAGGTCGGGGCGCAAACCAACGATCTTCGTGCTTGAGCCGCCGATGTCAATGCCTAAAATAACACCCATTGCGATACTCCGTTTCTTTAGGAAGTCTCTCTATCATAGGGGACTCGTTTCACAAAGTCAAGCAAAAAGCGGAAAAAGCGCGGAAAGCCTTGCTTTATCCGTTTATTCAGGATATAATACGCACATCACAAGGCGCGGCGTTTGTCCGCGCCGCGACACTATGAGGTGACTATGAAGACGGATCAGAAGCTCAATATGACCATGCTCTGCGACTTTTACGAGCTGACCATGGGCAATGGCTACCTGAAGGCTGGGTTCCAGGATCGCATTACCTATTTCGACGTTTATTTCCGCTCCGTTCCCGACGGCGGCGGCTACGCCATCGCAGCGGGTCTCGACCAGTTGATCGACTACATTGAAGATCTGCACTTTGACGCGCAGGATATTGATTATCTGCGCTCACGCGGTATTTTCTGCGAGGAGTTCCTCGACTATCTTGCAAACTTCCACTTCCGCGGCGACATTTACGCCGTGCCCGAGGGCACGCCCGTCTTCCCGAAGGAGCCAATGGTCATCGTGCGCGCGCCCGCGATCGAGGCGCAGCTGCTTGAAACCTTCGCTCTTCTGACCATCAACCACCAGAGCCTGATCGCGACCAAGGCCAACCGCATCGTCCGCGCCGCCAAGGGCCGCGCCGTGATGGAGTTCGGCTCCCGCCGCGCGCAGGGCTCCGCCGCCGCCATCGACGGCGCACGCGCCGCCTATATCGCCGGCTGCTGCGGCACCGCCTGCACCATCTCCGACCAACTCTACGGCACGCCCGCGCTCGGCACGATGGCGCATGCCTGGGTGCAGATGTTCGACTCTGAGTACGATGCCTTTGCCACCTACTGCAAGCTCTACCCACAGAACGCCGTTCTGCTCGTGGATACGTATAACACGCTCAAGTCCGGTATCCCCAATGCCATCAAGGCGTTCAATGATATTCTGAAGCCCCTGGGCATCAAAAAGTGCGGCATTCGCCTCGACAGCGGCGATATCGCCTATCTCTCCCGCAAGGCGCGCAAGATGCTCGATGAGGCGGGCTGGGAAAACTGCACCATCACCGTGTCCAACTCGCTCGATGAGTACCTCATTCAGGATCTCTGGATGCAGGACGCAAAGATCGACGCGTTCGGCGTCGGCGAGCGTCTGATCACCGCCAAGAGCGAGCCGGTCTTTGGCTGCGTCTACAAGCTTGTTGCGGTGGAGGACAAGGACGGCAACGTGACCCCCAAGATCAAGATCAGCGAGAACGTCGGCAAGATCACGACGCCCCATTTCAAAAAGCTCTACCGTTTCTACGGCCGCGACACGGGCAAGGCCATCGCCGACTACCTGACGGTCTACGATGAGACTGTAGACGACAGCAAGAACCTTGAGATCTTCGACCCCGACGCCACATGGAAGCGCAAGGAGGTCTACCACTTCGAAGCACGTGAGCTGCTCGTGCCCATCTACCAGAAAGGCAAGCTCGTCTACAAGCGTCCCAGCGTCGAGGAGATCAAGACGTACTGCGCCGAGCAGGTCGACACGCTGTGGGATGAGGTCAAGCGCTTTGACAATCCACACAACTATTATGTTGACCTCTCGCAGAAGCTCTATGACATCAAGACGCGCCTTCTGAACGAGAAGAACGAGCGCCGCGAACAGAACTGAACATTGACCGCAGCAGGAACCGGACATATAGGAGGAGACTGAGAACACAATGAAAGGATTCCAGATTCAGCAAAAGGGCGAGCGGCGCATTTCTGCGGCGCTGCGCATCATGCTGGTGATCTTCCTTTTGGCCGTGCAGATCGCTCTTGTTGTTGCAATCTCCTACTTCATGCAGGAGTATCTGGCGCTGGCCTACGCCGTCGTGCAGGTCGCCGCATTGTTCCTTGCCATTCGTATCTACAATGAACCGGGTGAGCTTTCTTATAAGCTCATCTGGTTCATTCTGCTTCTGCTGGCCCCGCCGGTGGGAATGATCCTCTGGTTTCTGTGGGGCGGCGCAGCGCAGAAGCGTCATCTGCCGCAAAACGGCAAACGTGTCCCGGACGAGCCGGAGAGTGTGCGCAAGCGCAGCGCACTTGCCGTTGAGAGGCTCACGCGCCAGTTCCCCGGCTGGTCGCGCACAGCAAACTATCTCTGCCGCCGCGATTTCCAGCTCTATCAGGACACCCGCGTCACCTATCTGCCCGAGGGCGCGCTGCTGCTGCGCGAGCTTATCGAGCAGGCAAAGAAGGCCGAGCGCTTCATCTTTCTGGAATATTTCATTCTGGCCGAAGGCCGGCTCTGGTCAGAGCTTGAAAAAATTCTCTGCGCCAAAGCGCACGAAGGCGTTGAGGTCAAGATCATCTTCGACGATTTCGGCAACATCAAGCGCTTCCGCGGCGAGACGATCGACCGCTTGCGCGACGCAGGCGTTGAGGTGTTCATCTTCAATCCCGTGCATGAGTATGTGAACCGGCTCTACTTCAACTACCGCGACCACCGTAAAATCGCCTGCTTTGACGGTGACGTTGCCTACACCGGCGGCGTAAACATCGCCGACGAGTATGCAAACCTCATCGAGCGCTTCGGCTACTGGAAGGACAGCGGCGTCCGTCTTGAGGGCGAGGGCGCCTGGGGGCTGACGGCGAGCTTTATCCACATGTGCATCAATATTGGCGGCGTCATGCACAACGAGCACGACTATTACCGCCCGCACACACCGGTGCGGAGCGAGGGCTTTTGCCAGCCCTTCACCGATGGGCCGCAGAACAATCCCGACAATCCGGCAGAGGACGTCTTTTTGCAGATGATCAGCAGCGCGCGCCGCTTTCTCTATATCACAACGCCCTATTTCATTCCCGATGAGAGCGTGATGCGGACGCTTTGTATCGCAGGCGACGGCGGCGTGGACGTGCGGCTGATGCTGCCGGGCAAACCGGATCACTGGTATGCCGATTGGGTGGCGGAATCCTACTTTGGTAACCTTCTTGCCCACGGCGTAAAGATTTACCGCTATACCCCGGGTTTTCTGCACGCCAAAAGCATCATGGTGGATCGTGAGGCCGCTTTTGTCGGCTCGGTCAATATGGACTACCGCAGCTTTGAGCTGCACTGCGAGTGTGGCGTGATGGTCTATGGCGCACCGATGATCGAGTCGCTGCTTGAGGATATGGACGCCATCGTCGATCAAAGCCATCTTGTCACGGCGGAGGAATGGGCAAAGCGCAGCGTAGTGCGCCGTGTGCTCGAGCCGCTGCTGCGTCTATTTGCCATCTGGATGTAATGCCAAAAAGCAAATAAAAGTATTTTCCCTAAATTTGACTTTTTGGAAATTTCCTATTGACAAATCGAAAGTTCCTGCTATAATAATTTTTGTTCGCTGAACGACACAGCGCAGCGGACAACACAATATAGCGGGATTGTGTAATGGTAGCACAGCGGACTCTGACTCCGTATGTGAGGGTTCGAATCCTTCTCCCGCTGCCACTGAGAAGTCTGAAACCGTAAGGTTTTGGACTTCTTTTTTTCTGTTTGACCCTTTATCTGACCCTTTAACCGTTTTGCAGCTTCTTTCCACAGATGGTGTGCTGCATATAGGCTTCCATTCGATTTGCACTGTCCTGCTTCATCTTCTCCGAAACATGACCGTATACGTCCAAAGTGAATGCCGCGGTCGCGTGCCCCAGATTCGACTGCACGGTTTTCACATCATCGCCATTTTGGAGGCACAGAACCGCGATCTGCTATTCTTTTATGACTCTATCATTAGGCGCCAATCAAAAAGTAAACAGATGAAAAGCAAAGGCGATCACTCTCGTATCTCTCAATATTTTAGATCTAAAATCAAGATCTTAATTATGATTATATTGACAATTGTGCAAAATGGATCTATTATTGTAAAAAAGAGATGGTTCGGTGATTGTCATGAATGAACTGGAAGTTTTCTTAGGCCTAAATGAAATTGATAAAGACATTCTGATGAATGCTGTACATCTGGACATCAGAGAAACTATCCTCAAGGCGCTTATCAATAAGATGAAGCGCGACCACGATTTTCTTATCAGCGTCAAGAGATGTTATTGCCGTCACGAAAATCTCACCGCTGTTCGTAAGCTCGTACAACAGGTATGTCATTTTTCAATGTCAGATAAAGATATAGCGTGGCTGAATGACTGCATCACCGCTCATATGGAAAAGAAGGATACCAGATCTGTCATTCCTTCCGATGAAAAGAAGAGATTCCTCGAGAGGCAGGATAACAGATGTGCAAAATGCGGCAAAACTATCACATTGTATTCGATGCATGTCGATCATATTGTCCCTTGGGACTATGTCGGAGATGAATTGGAGCATAACCGGCAAGGTTTGTGTTCTGTTTGCAATTCACGCAAAAGCAACCATGTGGCTATGGCGGTATCAGATTTAATTCTAAATAGGAGGAAATAAAATGAAAAAGATGTATTTGATAAAAAACCAGCAATATGGTGTAACATCGTATGTTGGATCTATTGACCCGAGGGTATTGGTCAGATTGGCTGATCAATCAATCGAGATTGGACAGGTACAGGAAGATCAGCGTCCGCTTGATAAAAAACACATTCAGGAAATTGCTTACCACGTAGGCGAAAACCAGGGACTATTGCCAACATCTATCATCGTAGGAACCAAAGTGAAAGATAAATTGGTTGTGGAAACCGAGACAAGTTCCTCGGGTGACACGCTATATTTCATGATGATTCCCGAAACGGAACCAGAACTCAAGGCTTACGAAAACACAATTGATATTTCAGATGGTCAACATCGTGTGTTTGCTTTTTCCGATATGTATCGGAGTCACGACCTGAAGGACTCCGATGTATATGAAGTGCCGGTTTCATTCTTTATTACGCCACAGTTGAAAACACGTCAGAACCTCTTTTACACAACCAACGCAAAACAGAAACCCGTGCCCGCCAATCTTCTTCTGTGGCTGCGCGATCAGCTAAAGCTCCTGACAAAGCCGGAAGAAAAATATCTGCCGCTGGTTCGTTTGCTCAATTCAGAAAACGTCTCTCCGCTTAAAGGGCGAATCATCATCAGCGCAGAAAAGATCAGCAAAGGCTATAAGGCGAAAGAGCTTGTTAAGATTTTCAACAAAGCAAAAATAGCCGAGACCGGGGTTACGATTGTTCGGAATCTTGATGATAACAAGATGGCACAAATTCTCTCCACTTACCTTGCCGGTTGGGAACACCATTATCAGCTCGATTTTCAGCATCCGAAACAAGATACGATGACCAAAATCAGCGGGCTTAGATATATCATGCTGCTTTTCTCCACGTTTACGGATATTGCGGTAACAAGCAAGAAAAAGTTTGATGATGACTTTGTTGTTGAAATGATTCAAAATCTTGAGGAAGCCAAGAATATCGATACTGTTAACGGTGAAACTTTATTTAGTATACCTTCGTCAAGTCTTAGCTTCCGCGGTGAAGGTGCAACTGTAAAGTTGGCTGAAGATGACGGAAACCTCTTAAAGGTTTTCGTTGCCAACAAGCAAACCGCCGGCTTTAACCCCTTTGACTAATCTGATCTTGTCCCCTGCTTTGCACCGCACAAGATAACTGTTCCAATGCAAAAAGAGAGCCGCCCCTGGGGCAGCTCTCTTTTTGCATTGGAAATAATCTCACAGGTTGTAGTAGCGCTCAAACTCCGCGGGGTGCGGAATGGCAGCCATCGCTGCGCACTCCTTGCGCTTGGCAGCGATGAAGTTCTTGAGCAGCGCTTCAGGGAATACGCCGCCGCGCGTAAGGTAGTCGTGATCCGCTTCAAGCGCGTCGAGCGCCGCGTCGAGCGAAGTCGGCAGGTGGCTGAGCTTGGCCTTCTCCTCGTCGGAGAGGGTGTAGAGATTCACATCATAGGGTCCCCAGCCGTTTGCATGCGGGTCGATCTTGTTTTTGATGCCGTCAAGTCCTGCCATCAGCAGCGCCGCATAGCAGAAATACGGGTTGCAGGTGGCGTCCGGATTGCGGATCTCAAAGCGGCGCAGGTTCGGCGTCTTGGCGTAGGCCGGGATGCGGATGACCGCGCTGCGGTTGCTCGTGGCGTAGCCGACGGTAACGGGTGCCTCAAAGCCTGGCACCAGACGCTTAAAGGAGTTGGTAGACGGGTTCGTGATGGCGCAGAGCGAGGAAACATGCTTCAAAAGGCCGCCCATAAACCAGTGCGCCTCCTGGCTGAGGTGAGAGTAACCGTTGTCATCGGAGAACACCGGCTTGCCGTTCTTCAAGAGCAGCATGTGTACGTGCATGCCGCTGCCAGCCTCACCATAGACAGGCTTTGGCATAAAGGTCGCGGTCTTGCCGTACTTGAGCGCCGTGTTGCGGATGATGTACTTGATCATCATGCTCGCGTCGGCCATCTTGCTCATCTCGCCGAGCTTCGGCTCGACCTCAAACTGACCCGCGCCACCGACCTCGGGGTGGTGGTACTTGATGGGAATGCCAGCTTCTTCCATGTGCAGGCACATCTCGCTGCGGCACTCATAGGTGCGGTCAAGCGGCTTTGCGATGTGGTAGTGACCCTGACGGGGAACGATCACGCCGCGGCCGTTGATGTCGCCGTTCCAGTGTGCCTGCTCGGCATCAAGGCTCATGCCGATCTCGTCTGGTGCGACCTTCCACGCCACATCGTCGAAGAGATAGAATTCAAACTCGGGCAGAATGAGCATGGTGTCGGCGATGCCGCTGTCACGCATATACTGCTCCGCCGCGCGCACGATGTTGCGCGGATACTGATCGAGCGGACGGTTGGCAGGATAGTCGATGATCATGGCATTGCCGGTCATCGAGAGCGTCGGGATCTCGCAGAACGGGTCGATCTGCACGGTGTCCGGGTCAGGGATAAAGACCATATCGCTCTTTTCGACCACAGCGTAGCCATAGTTCGAGGCATCGAAACCGATACCGTCGGTCATGGTCGCCTCCGTGAAGTTCTGTGCAGGAATGGTCACGTGGCGGTACTGGCCGTTGATATCGACCATTTTGAAGTCCACCATCTTGATGCCCTGCTCACGAATGAGCTGCATGACCTCCTGTGCTGTTTTAGCCATTGTAACATACCTCCGAGATTTTTCGGTAAATTCAGCGTGCGGCCTTGCCGAGATAGGCCTCCGCGATAGCTGGATCCTTGAGAAGTTCCTGGCCGGGGCCGAACTTGGTGATGCGGCCCTGTTCAAGAACATAGGCGTTGTCCGCAACGGAAAGCGCCTTGAGCGCGTTCTGCTCAACGAGCAGAATGGTCTTGCCCATGGCCTTGATCTCCTTAATGGTGTCGAAAATTGTGTTGACCAAGAGCGGTGCAAGGCCAAGGGACGGCTCATCTAACATGATAAGGTCAGGTGCGGACATGATGCCGCGGCCCATGGCGAGCATCTGCTGCTCGCCGCCGGAAAGCGTACCGGCGATCTGGTTCTTGCGCTCTTCCAGACGCGGGAAGATCTCATACACGCGCTTGAGGTCGCGCTCGATGCCGTCCTTGTCGTTGCGAAGGTAAGCGCCGATCTTGAGGTTTTCGTAGGTCGTGAGGTTTGCGAAGATCTGACGCCCCTCCGGCACCTGGCACACGCCGAGCTTGACGACCTTGTTCGCCGCCATCGGCAGCGGCTCGCCCTTATAGAGGATCTCGCCGGACTTGTATTTTACAATGCCGGAGATGGCATTCATCATGGACGATTTGCCCGCGCCGTTGGAGCCGATCATGGATACGATCTGCCCCTCCGAAACCTCGAGGGAGATGCCCTTGAGGGCATGGATACCGCCGTAATAAACGTTCAGGTCACGAATTTCAAGCATCGCCATCGCCGTCGTCCTCCTTTCCGAGATAGGCCTCGATGACCTCAGGATTGCTCTGGATCTCCGCAGGGGTGCCTTCGGCAAGGGGTTTACCGAAGTTGAGCACGAAAATGCGGTCGGAAACATTCATGACGAGATCCATGTGGTGCTCAATGATGAGCACAGTGAGGTCGAAGCGGTCGCGGATCTCACGGATAAGATCCATCAGCGCAAGCGTTTCCTCCGGGTTCATACCTGCGGCAGGCTCGTCGAGCAGCAAAAGCTTCGGGTTGGTCGCCAGCGCACGGGCGATCTCCAGCTTGCGCTGCTGACCGTAGGGCAGGTTGACCGCGATCATATCGCGCTGCTCCCAGATGCCCATGATCTTGAGAAGCTCTTCCGTCTTTTCGCGCAGCGCCTTTTCCTGCCAGTAGTACTTCGTCAGCCACTTGGGGCCGAACTTGAAGCGCCAGAGGGACTGGAAAATGTTGTAGTCCGCGCCCGCGTGGCAGGCCGTGAGAACGTTATTGTACACCGTTTCACTCTTAAAAAGGCGGATATTCTGGAAGGTGCGCGCCATGCCGCGGGACATGATGTCGTAGGGCTTTTTCTGGAAGGGCTTGACCTCAGTCTCGCGCATGTCGTCCTTGATGATGTCCTCGCCCTGTCCGATGACCGTGCCGTTGAAAATGACGCGGCCTTCCGTGAGCGCGTAAACGCCGGTGATGAGATTGAAGATGGTGGTCTTACCGGCGCCGTTGGGGCCGATGAGCGCGTAGATCTCGCCCTTTTTGATCTTAAAGGAGACATCGCCCACGGCGGTCAGGCCGCCGAAGCGCTTGGTAACGTGCCAGAGTTCGAGCATAACATCGGGATCGTGATTTCTAAAGGTGATGTCATTCATACCAGCGCCTCCTCTCCGCTGCCGTTTCCGCCGTCAGGCGGGGGCAGGTCCTTCTTTTTTCCGGTGAAAATGCGGCCAATGGCACGGCAGATGCGGCCAATCGGAAACTCCTTGCCGCCCATGAGGCCCTTCGGGCGGACGATCATGATGATGATAACGGCAAGGCCGTACATCACAAGTCGCCAGTCGCCCACCGCGCGCAGCAGCTCCGGCAGCGCGCACAGCAGCACCGTGCCGAGCACCGAACCGGTGATGGAACCCATGCCGCCGAAAATGACCATGATGGTATATTCCGTGGACTTGACCATCATAAACATCTTGGGCTGGAGATAACCGAAGTAGTGCGCCATCATGCCGCCGGCGATGCCGGCGTAGAGTGCGGACATGCACATGGCAAGCATCTTGGAGCGGAAGGTGTTGATGCCGCTCATCTGCGCGGCCAGATCGTCCTCGCGCACGGCGAGCATGCTGCGCCCGTGCTTGGAGTTCATCAGCAGCGCCGTGGCGGTGAGGAAAATGACGACGATCACGAGCGAGCCTGCAAAAGTGGTGTGCAGCGGAATGCTCGCAACGCCCTTCGCACCGTCGAGCAGGAAGTCCTTGCCGCCGACGTTGATATTGAGCTGCAAATTGTTGAAGATCAATCGGATCGCCTCGCCCACGCCGAGCGTGGCAATGCAGAAATAGTCGCCCTTGAGGTTGA
>ENA-UOJG01001241-UOJG01001241.1-human-gut-metagenome-genome-assembly--contig:-C47-NODE-1241-length-28504-cov-51.296249_pt1 | contig 28504 bp, 24 predicted proteins | sample MGYA00242340_ERZ723887 | MGnify/ENA metagenome assembly ERZ723887 | reverse complement strand
CCGCTACATCGAATACTACATCAAGCCGCAGCTGGGCGACAAGCAGATCTCCCTCATCTCTCAGCAGGACATCCAGCGAATGTACCGTCGCCTGAAAACAGAGGGTCGCATCCACGAGCATCCCGAAATGAACCATCAGCTCTCCGACTCTATGGTCCGCCACATCCACTCCACGCTCCACGCCGCGCTGAAAGATGCGGTGCAGGCGCATGTCATTCCCAGGAACCCCACCGAGGGCACAACGGCGCCCAAGCCCAACTACAAACCCAAGCGTATCCTCACCCGTGCGGAGCTGGATGCCTTCCTCGCAGCAGTGGAACAGGACGAGGTGTGGTGTGACTTTTTCCAAACGGAACTGATGACTGGCCTGCGCCGCGGAGAGATATGCGGCCTGCAATGGAGCGACTTCGCCGGGGATGCTGGTACACTAAAAGTGTGCCGCACACTCCACAGCCAGCGGAAGGGCGAGTACACCGTCGGTGAAACAAAGACCAATCAGGGTATGCGCACCATCATCCTGCCGCACAGCGTGACGGAAATCCTGCGGCGGCGAAAAGCGGATGCCATCAGCCAATGGATCTTCCCTGACCCGGTGAAGCCGGAAGACCCCGTCGATCCCAACGCGGCTTATCGCCACATGAAGACGCTGCTCCAGCGGGCGGGCCTGCCCAGCATCCGCTCTCATGATCTGCGTCACACCTTCGCCACTCATGCCCTCACCAGCGGCGTGGACGCCAAAACGCTGTCCGGCATCCTGGGTCATACCAACGCCTCCTTCACGCTGGACACCTACACCCATGTTACCACGGATATGCAGAAGCAGGCCTGCGGTATCGTGGGCGGCTTCATGGAGGATATCTTCGGAAAGGAGTTGAAACCGTGGCAAGAAAACGAAAAGCCGGGGACGGAACCGTAAGACAGCGCAAGGACGGTCGGTGGGAAGGCCGCGTCGTCATTGGCTACGATGACAATGGTTATCCCAAAACGAAAAATGTCCTCGCCAAAACCAAGAAGGAGTGCGTCGAGAAGCTCCAAAAGCTCAAGGAGGAGTGTGGCGGGCTGAAGCCGGAGAAGGTGCGGCCTGAGATGCCCTTCGGGGACTGGCTGACATACTGGTACGAGAATCACTCCAAGCCAAAGATCCGCCCCACCACGCAGGAAACCTACGAAAGCCGCATCCGCCTGCACATCATCCCGGAGATCGGCAGCATCCCGCTGAACAAGCTGACGCAGAATGACCTACAACAGTTCTACGGTCGGCTCAAGAAAAGCGGCCGAAAGCGGTTCACCGACAAGTACGGCGAAGGGCTGTCCGACCGGATGGTGCGTATGTGTCACGCCACCTGCCGCTCCGCGCTGGAGAAAGCGGTGCAGGATGGGCTGATCCGTGTGAACCCGGCCCTCGGCTGCAAGCTGCCGCCCAAGAAGGCGCGAGAGATGCAGGTGCTGACACGAGAAGAGTTGCAGCGATTCCTCATTCAAGCGAAGTTTGAGGGCTACTACGAAGTGTTCCTTCTGGACTTAGCCACCGGCCTGCGCCGCGGCGAGCTCATGGCGCTGCAGTGGGATGACCTGAACTTCAAAACCGGCGTACTAAACGTGAACAAGCAGGTCTACGACGTGCGGGGCCAACTCCAAATCAGCACGCCCAAGACGAAGAACTCCGTCCGCAAGATCGTCTTGCCGCCTGCGGTGGTTGAGGTGCTGCGGGAGTACAAAAAGACGGTGGACTCCCGATGGATGTTCCCGTCCCCGGTGAAGGAGGACTGCCCCATCACCCCCGGCGTAGTGCGCCGCAGACTGCAACTCATCTTGGAACACGCAGGGTGCAAGCATGTTCGCTTCCATGACCTGCGCCATACCTTTGCAACGCTGGCACTGGAGAACGGCATGGATGTAAAAACGCTCTCCGCCATGCTGGGGCATGTGTCGGCTGCCACCACGCTGGATATCTACACCCACATTACCGATGATATGCAGCGGGCAGCCGCCGAAAATATTGACCGCGGCATCGGCAAGGCAGCGCCACAGGAGGACGCTTCAGAGCCGGGGCAGGAAACTGCCCCGGCCCAGGCGGAAAAGCCGAGTATGACCGATTTCAAGCCCTATGTGGGCCGCAAGCGCAGATCCGGTACCGGCTGCGTCTCCGAGATCAACGACCATCTCTTCGAAGGCCGCTACTCCCCCAAATGGCCCGACGGCAAAAAGCACGCCCGCAATGTCTATGCCCACACCCGCGAGGAGTGCGAGGAGAAGCTGAAGGTGCTTATCGTAGAGATGAAAGCGGAGATCGCAGAAGCGCAGCGGCTGATGGATTTGGGCGAGGGCGATGGGCGGCCGCCGGAGGAGAAGAAAGGCAAACGGACGAAGGAAAATAAATATAACTGTCTCGGATGTTGAATCTTGACGGGACCGTTGAATTCGGTATCCGAGACAGTTAAGTATGATCACTCGCTTAGCTTAGCAGTAGATAAATAAGACTACCGATACAAGAACTGGTACATCAGTACTCGTATCGGTAGTCCTCTATCTACTATCTGTGAGAATCAATTTATTGGATATAGCCTGTTTGCTTTAACGTTACTAATTCACGAGATAAATACTCTCTGGGAAACTTTTTCCCTTTAATCTTCACGACTTCATTAATTATGTCTTCGTCCGAGCATTTACCTTTCAAAATTGTGGTGGCTGCATAATCCAAAGTGGTGAGGGCTTCTAACTCTAATGCAGTTTTCCCTAAAAAGTTATCTAAGACATAATTTACAACAGAAGAGTCTGTAGCATTCAGAGCTGCGCCTGTCATATTCTTTCCTTCTCGAATTATATGTGTCATGCCAGATGTATCAATTTCTATTGAACCCATACTTTCCAAAGTATGTAATGCGGTGTCGAGTTTTGCACTATACGGTCCAAAAAAGTGTATGCTATAGGCGAGATTTAATTGGAGGCCCTTTCGTTCCATTAAATAAAAAAGTTTTTGAACCATTTTCTTGCCCGGTTCAGTTGCGTCACATATTTGCCGTATAATAATAGCGCATTGTTCCAAATTAACCATAAATCCTCCTGTTTCGCAGTGCCTAACTCTGTATGGCTGCATAGATCTCCCTCAAGTATTGTGAAACTGTTTCATATAGGGAAGGTTTAACATACAGTCGCTGAATATCAATCTTATTAGTAAGACTTTGTATAATAGGAGATTCCTCGGAAATTGTTGTGATCTTTCCGGTGCTCTTGTGAATAATCACAATCGCTTTCTCATCATCAATCTCACTTTTAATTGGAATTTTGTGTGGCATTTTTCCGGCAGAGTAATCTTCCAAAAAATTCTCTGCGCCAAATTTTTCTTTGGCCTGCAAGCTAATTAGCTTGAATTCATTTCTATCTCCTGACTTTGGGTGCGTCACACTTTCGTTAGCACAGGAGTAGACGACTCTTTTGACAATATTTGCACATGCGTCGTTATCATCAACATGAGCTTTTAACTCTTGAATAACACGACAGTCATCCCACATTAAATAGTCATTAACGTCTTGTGGGTATGTTCCGTCTGGCAAAATACACTTAAGTGCTTGAGAAAACATTATGTCAAAAAAACGACGTGTACGATGAAAGTAGACTTGTACGAACATGAAATACCGCGCAAGAACAAATTCCTCGAATACTTGAGTACCTCCGCTTCCGATTGCTAAACGTGGACAACCATCCTGTATATAAATTGTAAGGGAAGACAATAGGCGTTCGATGTCATAGTTTCCGTATTTTACACCACAAAAAAGTGAATCTCGAAGTAGATAATCCATCTTGTCACAATCCAATTCACTATCCATGAAACTTTTTAAAAATGTGAACTCTGAATTCTCTCCCGGTAGTCTTCCACGATAAATATCGCATATTAATTCTGGCGTAATATCGTACTCAGGGCCATATTTTTCTACAAATGTAGCTCCAATGGCTTTGATATGAGTAGCGATAATGGTTTCTTTAACAATTTTTTCTGTGAAATCTTCGTGCTCAAGGCCATCGGGAAAAACAGCTTCTGACGCATGCGAAAAGGGTGCGTGTCCCAAATCGTGAGTTAATGCAATGAGTCTTAGAAGTTGCTTATACCATGCATACTTTTCGTCCGAAAAAGAATAACTTCCATTAGACACAGCAGAATCAAAAGCTCTTGTGACTAAATGCATTACACCTATCGAATGACCAAAGCGAGTATGTTCTGCGCCGTGAAAAACAAGGTATGTCATTGCTAACTGTTTTACATTTCTGAGTCGCTGAAATGGCGCGGAATTAATAATTTCATTTTCAAGATCAGTCACTTCAATAAAGCCATGGACAGGATCTCGGTACTTGTCACCCAAAAGAATTCACCTCCGTAATTTCATTAAATAAAATCTGTATTGGTATTATAGATTAAAACAAGGAAAAATAAAACATGAGGAAATACAGAGTGTGGCATTTCATTTGTTGCGTCGCATAAAACAAAGAAAGCCCTCAGAAGCATAACTTCTGGAGGGCTTTTTGGTCCGAGTGGCGCGACTCGAACGCGCGGCTTCCACATCCCAAATGTGGCGCCCTACCAACTGGGCTACACCCGGATATTCAATTTCTGCCATTATACCACGGCGGGGGAGAAAATCAAAGATTTTTCTGTCTGTGGTCATTTATGTGGTCAAGACCACTTTTGCGCCGTTTTCGGCAATCGGTGGAAATCCCGCAAATGCAGGTGTCACAAGGCTTTGCGGCATTTCGCCTTGCCCCGTCCCGGATACCGCCACGGCACTCCCAAACCAGGCGCGATACCAACTTCGCTATACCCGGATATAATATATTATTATAGCAGGTAAAAATGCGCCTGTCCAGTCCTGTGTATGGCTTTTTGTATTTTACGGTATTCCATTGCGCATCTACACGGGCAGCGGCCAACTGTGTTGGCCAATGATCACCACGCTGATTCGAGATCCATTCCATATCAACGAGTACATACATCTTCAACACCTCCGGTAGTTCTTATTTCAAATTCTACTGCAAGCATACAGAAAGAGGTGTCCGAAAGAACGGACACCTCGCTGCTTCCATTTTTTCCTTCACTCGTGAAATGGGACATCACCCATAAAAAGAGCGCGAAGGAGTAAAAGAGTTTTCTGAGTTTTGTCGTAAGTAGTGGGTCAATATTCGTCTGTGTAAAAGTTTAATAGGTTCTGGATACATCGTCCTCGTTCGCGGCTTCCATCTTGAACTTGTTCATAGCGGCCTTGGCTTCGGGGATATTGAGCTTGTTGGTATTCTTGGTAGACATAATCATTACTCCTTTTAAAATTGTTTATTGGTGTTTTTGTTGGGTGATTGGGTATCGCAAGGGTAGTTTGGCTCTGAACAGCGCGGATATGTGCGATTTTTGCTGGTAAGTTTTTCTCGCCGCGCGCGATTTGACATTCCTTTTCGTTTCCCTTATAATTAGCATAGAATATTTTCGGAGGTACTGCATCATGATCTCTTCCGACAACCGCCGCTACGCTTATGGCAAAAATCAGCTGATCGAAGTCATCTGCCAGCTGCGCTTCCCCACCATTCTGTCTATCGACACGCGCGAACCCGCCGACTTTCAGGAGACCATCCGCGAGGCCTTTCCGCGCTATCAGTGCCAGGTGGAGCAGGCGCCCGGTCTGAACGGTGCGCGCCCGCAGCAGATAAACAACCACACCTTCCTCTCCGAGGACAACTCCTATAAGCTCAGCCTGACCAAGGATTTTATCGCCCTGTCCACCATGCGCTACACGCACTGGGAGGATTTTGCCCACCGTCTGGATGAGCCGCTCGGTCAGTTCATCAAGATCTACCGCCCCGCCTGCTTTGACCGCGTGGGTCTGCGTTATGTCAACGCCTTTTCGCGCGAGCAGCTTGCGCTGTCCGGCCGCCGGTGGAACGATCTGCTTCAGCCGTCTTACCTCGGCGTGCTGGATGAGGACGAGATCGACGAGAGCAGCGTTATAAAATGCTCCATTGATATCGAGCGCAGGCTGGACGCGCATTCCGCCGTAAAGCTGCACGCCGGCCCCGGCTTTGTGCAGCGCAACATCCGCAGCGGCAATCAGGTCAAGCAGGTGCAGGAAAAAGAGGTCCGCTTTATTTTCGACGAGGACGTCTACTCTACCGAAAAGGTCAAAATTGCCGCCGTGGCGGAAACGCTGGAAACGATCCACTCCCACGCCGACAGCATTTTCTCCGACGCCATCACCACCGTGCTTCACGATGCGATGGAGCCGACATACCTGTAAGCAGGACGAGCGGCCATGAAACAGCAAACGCGCGAGTTGGCGCTCTGCGGCGTGTTCTGCGCGCTTGCGGCTGCACTTCTCTGGATGAGCGGCATTCTGCCGCTTGCGACCTATGGCTGGCCCATCCTTGCTTCCTTCACCCTGCTGCCGGTACGCGAGGAGTGCCGCAGAGGCTACGCCTGGAGCTGCTTTGCCGCTTCAGCCGTCCTCGGCCTGCTGCTATGTGCCAATAAGGAGGCTGCGCTGGTCTTTTGCTTCCTCGGATATTATCCGCTGCTCAAGCCGCAGCTTGACGGCATTCTCCCGCGCGCACTGCGCTTTCCTGCCAAACTGCTGCTGTGCATCGCTGCGATGGGTACCATGTATGCGCTGATCCTTTTTGTTTTCCAGCTGCCCGCCGTTGTTCAGGAGTTTTCCGAAACTGCGCCGTGGCTTCTGTGGGCAACCGCCGCCACGGGACTGCTGCTTTTCTTTGTTTACGACCTTGCCGTCGGCCGGCTCGCCCTCATTTACCGTTCGCGGCGCATCCGGCGTAGGTAAAGCGGATAAATTTTTACCGTTTTTATTATTCATCCCGCCAAAAAATAACAAAAGCGCAATTTTCCATTGAGGAAAATTGCGCTTTGCTTTATAGTATATTCAGGTAAAGTATTACCTTTTCCATTCCCTTCCGCCCGCGTTACTCCACCCTATGTAGCGCCTGCGGAAAATACAAAAGGAGGAAAGCATTCCGCCGGACCGGCGGTGCGGCAGTGTGGAGACCTGCCGTAAAGCGGCGCGCGCAGGCGGCCGCGAGGTCCTGCATCGCGGAGGCGGCAGGGCTTCGGTCCGAAACGATGGCAGAGGTCATTCTGAAGAACGTCAGGAAGGTATATCCCAACACCGAACCGAAAAAGAAGAAAAAGGTCAAGGACGAGTCCGGTGAGAAAAAGGGCAACCTTGAGATCACGGACGAAGGCGTTGTGGCGGTGCAGAGCTTCGATCTTAACGTAGCCGACAAGGAATTTATCGTGCTTGTTGGCCCCAGCGGCTGCGGAAAATCCACCACGCTGCGCATGATCGCAGGTCTGGAGGAGATCAGCGGCGGCGAGCTGCTGATCGACGGCAAGCGGATGAACGATGTTGCTCCCAAGGACCGCGACATTGCCATGGTCTTCCAGAACTATGCGCTTTACCCGCATATGACGGTTTATGAAAACATCGCTTTCCCGCTCAAGCTCAAAAAGATCAGCGAAACGGATGCCAACGGGAAAACGGTGCAGAAAAAAATGCCGAACGATGAGATCGACCGCCGCGTGCGCGAAGCGGCCGCGATCCTCGACATCACCCAGTTTCTCGACCGCAAGCCCAAGGCGCTCTCCGGCGGCCAGCGCCAGCGCGTGGCCATCGGCCGCGCCATCGTCCGCAGCCCCAAGGTGCTGTTGATGGACGAGCCGCTCTCGAACCTTGACGCGAAGCTGCGCAACCAGATGCGCGCGGAGATCATCAAGCTGCGTGAGAAGATCGACACCACGTTCATCTATGTCACGCACGATCAGGTCGAGGCCATGACCCTCGGCGACCGTATCGTCATCATGCGCGATGGGTTCATCCAGCAGATCGGCACGCCGCAGGAGGTCTTTAACCACCCGGCCAATCTCTTCGTAGCCGGCTTCATCGGCTCACCGCAAATGAATTTCTTTGAAAACTGCGCGCTCACCAGAACGGCTGACGGCTATACCATCACCGTAATGGGACACAGCGCACCGCTCTCCGCAGAGCAGAATGCCAAGCTTGCCGCAGCTGGCGTGCAGGACCGCAGCGTTACGGTCGGCGTGCGCCCGGTCCACATCCTCCTTGGCGACGGCATCCGCGCAGAGGTTGACGTCAGCGAGCTGATGGGCAGCGAGCTGCACCTGCACCTGAACGCCGGCGGGCAGGATGTGGTGGCCGTTGTCCCCACAGCCAATATCGACACGGGCGCATATGCGCGCCACAGCGAGCTCCAGTTCGGCTTTGATCCGCGTCTGGTGCATCTGTTCGATCCGGAAACGGAGAACAATCTGATCTGAACCAGCATTCAGAGCTTTACGGATCCGACCCGGTAAAGGGCCGGATCCGTTCTTTTTCCGGCAAAACAAAAAGATGGATTTTTCTTATGCAAAAATCCATCTTTTTGTTATCAGTAGGCAACGCCCCAGTAGATGTCGGTGGTGCATTCCTTGCCGCAGCAAACGCACTTTCCGGCGGCGCCGCTTTGCTTGAGCGGCATACAGCGGGAGGAAACGCCGGCGGCCTCTTTCATCTTCAGCTCGCACTCGAGGCTGCCGCACCACTTTGTGCGGGCGAAGCCGCCGCGGCCGGCTGCCATCTCCCTGACCTCCTCAACGGTCTTCAGGTCGAAGGTGTTGTCTTCAAGGTTCTTCTCCGCCACGGCGTACATATTGTCGTGGATGGCATCGAGCAGGTTCTTTGTCTCATCCGCGATGCCTTCGATCTTCGCCGTGACCTTTTCGCCATTGTCACGGCGGACGAGGCAGCAGCTGCCCTCGGCCAGGTCGCGCGGGCCAAGCTCCAGCCGGATGGGGACGCCGCGCATCTCATACTCGGCGCACTTCCAGCCCATGGACTGGTCGCTGTCGTCCAGCTTGACGCGCACGCCCGCATCGATGAGCTGCGCCATCATGCCCCTGGCAGTTTCAAGCACCTCGGGGTTCTTGTGCGCAGCGATGGGTACGATGACGACCTGCGTGGGCGCAATGTGCGGGGGCAGGACAAGGCCGTTGTTGTCGCCGTGGGTCATGATGACTGCGCCGATCATGCGCGTGGTGGAACCCCAGGACGTCTGGAACGGGTACTGGAGCTTGTTGTCGCGGCCAGTGAAGGTCACGTCGTAGGCGCGGGAGAACTTATCGCCAAAGTAGTGGCTCGTTGCCCCCTGAAGCGCCTTGCGGTCCTTCATCATGCACTCCACCGTATAGGTTGCTTCGGCGCCGGCAAACTTTTCCTTCTCCGTCTTGCGGCCGGGGATCACGGGGATTGCCAGCACATGGCGGAAGAAATCGGCGTAGCAGTTCAGCTGCTGCATCGTCTCACTCTGCGCTTCCTCGGCGGTCTCGTGGATGGTATGCCCCTCCTGCCACCAGAACTCGCGCGAGCGCAGGAACGGGCGCGTGGTCTTTTCCCAGCGGATAACGGAACACCACTGGTTGTAAAGCATCGGCAGCTGACGGTAGGTTTGCAGCACGCGCGACCAGTGGTCGCAGAACATCGTCTCGGACGTAGGACGGAAGGCAAGGCGCTCTTCCAGCTTTTCGCTGCCGCCCATCGTGACCCACGCGACCTCGGGCGCAAAGCCGTTGACCAGCTCGCCCTCCTTCTTCAGCAGGCTTTCCGGGATGAGAACGGGCATCGCCACGTTCTCGTGGCCGGTCTTTTTAAATTCGGCGTCCATCAGGCGCTGGATATTCTCCCAGATGGCGTAGCCATAGGGGCGCAGGATGGTAAAGCCCTTTACGCTGGCATACTCGACCAGCTCCGCCTTGCGGCAGATATCGGTGTACCATTGGGCAAAATCTTCCTCCAGGTTGGTGATCTGCTCCACTTTTTTGTCTTTTGCCATGTTTATGTTCTCCCTCGTATTTCAGGATAGAGTTCTGAAGTGTTATTGTATTGTTTTTGCCCGGAAATGTCAAGCGCGGCGCAGGAAAAAGAGGGGGAAAGGGCAATGCCCTTTCCCCCTCTTCCGATCGTTTGCCTTACACCACCGTTGGAAATCTGAGGATGGCCTTGAAGAGGTCGCCATCGATGGCAAGGGCCATCGTCCCGCCCTGCAGCTCTGTCAGACTCCGCGCAATCGAAAGCCCAAGCCCGTTGCCCTCGGTGGACCGCGCGCTGTCTCCGCGCACAAAGCGCTCCATCAGCTCCTCGGCAGGAATGTTGAGTGCCGCGCGCGAGGTGTTCTTAAAGGTCACCACCGCATCGCCGCCGCTTTTTTCCAGCGTCAGATATACGCGCGTGCCGCTCTGCGCATACTTGCAGATGTTCGAGAGCAGGTTATCGAGTACGCGCCACAGCAGCGCGCCGTCCACGCAGCAGAACAGTTCCTTTTCCGGCAGCACATCTACCAGCGTCAGCTCTGCGGCGGCAAGACGCTCGCCGTACTCGCCCGCGACCTGCGAAAGCAGCTCGTTCATACTGCACCGCGCGGCGTTCACCGGCAGATTGCCCGTGGCCGCCTTGCTGGCCTCCACCAGATCCTCCGTCAGCTTTTTCAGCCGGAACGCCTGCCGCCTGAGGACATCCAGATACTCCTTCTCCTGCTCGTCCGTATGCTCATGCTGCAGCAGATCGGCATAATTGATGATGCTCGTCAGCGGCGTTTTGATGTCGTGCGAAACGTTCGTGATCAGCTCGGTCTTCAGCCGCTCGCTCTTGAGCTGCTTCTCCACCGCGATGGCCATGCCGCCGCCGATGGAATTGAGGTTTTCGCCGTGCCGCTTCAGATCCCAGTACATCCACTTCGTATCCACCTGCGCATTCAGATCTCCCGCAGCAAGGGCCTCGCCCTCCTTCTGGAGCTTTCGGAGCTGGGCAGAGAACAGGCACGCCGCGATGGACAGCATAAACAGCGTCAGCAGCAGCATCTCGCCCGCGCGGCCGCTTGCAAGGGCAAAGAGCAGCGTGCTGACCACACAGCAGCCCAACACCGTGCGCCAGATCAGGGGGATCGCGTATACAAGCTTACGAAATCCGCGCCCAAGCGCACGCAGCGCCGCCCAGCAGAAATGCAGCACATAGAACGTGACCGTGTGCCGCCACCATTTGCCAGCCTTTACGCGCGTGCAGAGCGTCATCCACAACCCCAGCACCAGCGCGGCAAGGAGGAAAGCAACGCCAAGCAGCGCCAGATCATAGGGCGGCGTGTAATAATCTGCGTACATACGGAACGCATCGATGCCGACGGCACACAGCAACGCGCCGGCAAAGCAGTCGAGCGCAAGATAGAGGTCAAAGGGGATCCTCTCCTGCCAGCCGGTCTCGATCGTGCCGTCCTCGCGCCGCCCCGCGCTGCGCGCCAGAAAGACGAAAAGGATCAGCTCCGCAATGCTGAGCAAAATGAGCATCGTTGCCGCGTTCTCGCTCCAGCCAAGCATATTGTCGTAAAAGCTCTTCGCCCAGTATACGTCGTCCTGCGCGGATAGGTCTGCGGCAAGGTAAAAGCTGAATTCCTTGCCGGCAAAGACGGTGCTGTAGCAGAAGGCATCTCCCTCGCCGACATTGCTGAATTCCGTTTCTCCCTGTTCGCCTGCTACGGTGAAGCGGAGGTTGCTGTAGCTGTTGTCCGCCGGAAAGATTTTGTCCAGCTCATAGCCGCCGCTGACCGCGCGCTGATACTCGTCAAGCGCTTCCCACGCTTCGCGGCTGGTCGCGCCAAAGCAGACGTCGCTCGTATAAAAGTCCTTTCCCATGCCGCCATAGGAAAAGGCCAGTCCCGCCGCGTAAGCGAGCATCAGCGGTACGATCAGCGCCGCCAGCAGAAAGGCGCCCGCCTTGGCCCAAAAATTGCGTGTCCACGCTGCTTTCATTTTTTATCCTCCATTTTGTACCCCAGCCCCCATACGACCTTCAGGTAGCGCGGCTCGGAGGGGTTGATCTCCAGCTTCTGCCGCAGGTGCCGGATGTGAACGCTCACGGACGTTTCCGCGCCCAGCGAGTCCTCCTTCCACACCAGCTCGTAGATCTGCGCGGAGGAAAAGATACGGCCCGGGTTTTTTATCAAAAGCCGCAGGATATTGTACTCGATGGGCGTGAGCGCCACCTCGTCTCCGTCCACGCGTACACTCTTCTTTTCCTCGTCAAGCACAATCGGCCCCACGGCATAAACGTCCGGCTTTTCCTCTTCCCGCTTCGCGCCCAGCTGCGTATAGCGCCGCAGCTGAGAGCGCACGCGCGCCAGCACCTCGATCGGGTCAAAGGGCTTGGTGATGTAGTCGTCCGCGCCGATGTTCAGCCCCAGCACCTTGTCGCTGCTCTCGCTCTTAGCCGTCAGCAGAATGATGGGGACGTTGCTTTTCTCGCGCAGCTTCGCCGTTGCTGCGATCCCATCGAGCTGCGGCATCATGATGTCCATCAGGATCAGGTGGATATCGTTTTGCTCCACCGCCTCCAGCGCCTCGCGCCCGTTGTGCGCTTCAAACAGGCAATAGTCGCCGCCGGAAAGATATATCTTCAATGCGTTGACGATATCCTGCTCATCATCGCAGATCAGTATGTTGTGCATCTCTTCTCACCTCATGCCAGAATTTTACCAGAGCTTTTCAAACAAAAACAGCGGGAAAACCTTAAAAACTTCTTAATATCGCATCAAAAGGGCTGAAAAGACGTTCTCTTCAGCCCTTTTTGTCATTTTGCCCGGCCGCTCCGCCGGAAGCCGCGCCGCAGCTGAAGCGCCGCCCTCAGCAGCAGCTCCGCGCAGCGCGCAAGGCTGCGCGCATCATAGGGAACTTCGGCAAAGCCCCAGCATCGCTTCATCCCCGCGCCAAGCAGCAGCGTCTTTTTCTCTTCCTTCTGCCAGCTGAAAAATGTAGACATCGCTCTCCGCCTCCTTCACATATCGCGCCCGTCGAGTGCAGCCAGCCCGAAGCGCACGGCCAGGTCGATCTGCGCGCGTTCCGCGTCGTCCTGCGCCGCGTCATATTTTTCCCGCAGCGTGCGCAGAAACATTCCCCGCAGCGAGTCCTCTTCTGCGCGCGCCCAGACGTCCGCGCCGATGCGGGTCTCATCGCGCACCTCAAGATAGAAGAAGTCCGGCGCAAAGCGCTCTTCAAGTCTTTCCAGATCCACGCCGCGCTCGTCTGTCTCGCCGGTCAGCACAACGCGGTAAATATCGCGCGCCGTCATCTGCGGCAGCGCGGTACGCAGCGCATCCTCCGGCGATTTTCCCGTTACGTCCACGCGCAGCGCCTCGTATCGGCGGCGCGCGAAGGGAACGAACTGCATCTGCGCCCTTCCGCACTCCACCGTCCCTGCAAGGATCCCCTTCTCGCCCAGCTCGTCAAAGCCGCGCCCCTCCGGGCAGCCGGCGTAGGCATAGGCCGTTTTCCCCGCGTGGTGAACCCCATCATGCTGGTGCGTGTGGCCGAGGGCAAGATAGTCCAGCCCGCTGCCCGCGATCTGCTCTTTCGTGATGGGATCATAGCGCGAAGCGCCGGCGGCAAGCTCGCCGTGCAGCACCATCAGATGCGTCATCCCGTCATCCGGCGCGCAAAAATCCGCCAGCAGGCTTTCTTCCTGCGCGCTTTCCGTAAATGCCGCGCCGTAAACGGCGGTGTTCCACTCCGGCAGCGCCACGCACTCGATCGTGCGCGAGGTGAAAATATGCACGTTTTCCGGCCAGTCCAACGCCGCATAGGGCGATCCCGCGCGGTACGGGTCGTGGTTGCCGGGCGCAATGAACACCCGCGCGCGCATCGTCCCCAGCGCTTCAAGCAGCTGCTCAAGCGTCTCGCGGTACACCGTTTCGCCGTCGAACAAATCGCCCGCCAGCAGCACGATGTTGATCTCATTTTGATTGACATAATTCGAAAGCCGCAGCAGCAGCTCCCGGCTCTCGCGGCGGCGCAGCTTTGCCTGCTCGCCGCTCAGCGCGCCAAATGCACTGTCCAGATGGAAGTCTGCCGCGTGGACAAGCTTCACGCCCATGGTATCCCTCTTTTCCCCGCACTCAGCGGATATCGACGCGCTCCACCGCCGTGCAGAGTCCCGTCTTGTCATCCAGCGTAAAGATCGCGCCCTGCATCTTGCAGCCGCCGCCCGATGGCTCCCGGTACCGCCCGGGAAGTCCGCCCAGAAAGGTCTCCACCGACTGCTCCGGCGCGATCCCCAGCACACTGCGCACCGCGCCCGTCATGCCAAGGTCTGTGATGTAGCCCGTTCCCTTGGGAAATACCTCCTCATCCGCCGTCGGCACATGGGTGTGCGTTCCCCAGACGGCGCTGACGCGCCCGTCAAGATAATAGGCCATGGCCAGCTTTTCGCTCGTTGCCTCGGCGTGAAAATCGAGCAGCGTGAACGTCGGCTTTTCCTTATCTTTGAGCAGCGCGTCCGCCGCTTTGAAGGGATTGTCCGCATGGAATGCAAGGTCGCAGCGGCCGATGAGATTCATCACTGCGATGCGCGCGCGCCCGCAGTCGTAAACGCCGAAGCCGCGCCCCGGCAGGCGCGCGCCGAGGTTATGCGGGCGAAGAATATAGGGGCAGTCGTCCAGATAGTCTGCGATCTGCACTTTGGCAAAGCTGTGGTTCCCCAGCGTGATCACGTCCGCTCCGGCGGCAAAAATGCGTTCCGCATCGGCGCGCGTCAGGCCGACCATGGCGGCATTCTCGCCGTTGACAACGGTGAAATGAACGTCTTTCAATTTTTTCACGGCGCGCAGATGGCGTTCCAGATGGCTGACGCCGCAGCCGCCCACCACGTCGCCGACCGCCAGAATATGATACTGCATGGGTGTCCTCCGTCCGTTCCGTTTTTTTCAGTATAGCAAGGCGGCGGCAAAAAGGCAAGCAAATCAAAAAGGCTCCGGCAATGCCGGAGCCTTTTCATTATTTGGCATACTCGATTGCGGTCGTTTCGCGCAGAACGTGAACCTTGATCTGTCCGGGATATTCCATTCCCTCTTCGATCTTCTTGGCAAGCTCACGGGCCAGAATGACCATCTCATCCTCGCTGACCTGCTCGGGCTTGACCATTACGCGCACCTCGCGTCCGGCCTGAATGGCATAGGCCTTGTCCACGCCGGGATAGCTGCCGGTGATCTCCTCAAGCTGCTCAAGGCGCTTGATGTAGTTCTCCAAATTCTCGCGGCGGGCGCCGGGACGGGCGGCAGAGATCGCATCTGCCGCCTGAACAAGGCAGGCAACGATGGTCTGCGGCTCCACATCGTTGTGGTGTGCCTGCACTGCATGGATGATATCGTCCTTCTCGTGGTACTTGCGCAGGAACTCCACGCCGAGCGCGACGTGCGTGCCTTCCATCTCATGATCCACGGACTTGCCGATATCATGCAGCAGGCCCGCGCGCTTGGCGGCGTAAACATCGGCGCCCAGCTCGGCGGCCATCATGCCGGCAAGATGCGAGACCTCGATGGAGTGCTGCAGAACGTTCTGGCCGTAGCTCGTGCGGTAATGCAGGCGGCCAAGCATCTTCACAAGCTCGGGATGCAGGCCGCGGATGCCGGTCTCCAGCACGGCGCGCTCGCCCTCGGACTTGATGACGGCGTCCACCTCGCGGCGCGCCTTGTTGACCATTTCCTCAATGTGCGTAGGATGGATGCGGCCATCGGCAATGAGCTTTTCAAGCGCCAGGCGCGCGACCTCGCGGCGCACCGGCTCGAAGCAGGACACCGTGATCGCCTCAGGCGTATCGTCGATGATCAGATCGACGCCCGTAAGCGTTTCGATGGTGCGGATGTTGCGGCCTTCGCGGCCGATGATGCGACCCTTCATCTCGTCATTGGGCAGGGGAACCACACTGACGGTGATCTCGGCGACATGGTCGGCGGCGCAGCGCTGGATGGCAGAGGCGACGATCTCGCGGGCGCGGGAATCGGCCTCTTCCTTAGCGCGCTGCTCAATCTCCTTGATCTTGAGCGCGGTCTCGTGTGTGACCTCGCTCTCGACCTGGTCGATCAGGTACTTCTTGGCATCTTCGGCAGTGAAACCGGAAATGCGCTCGAGCATTTCGGTTTGGCTGCGCTTGATGATCTTGATCTCTTCGTTTTCCTTATCCAGCGCGGCATGCTTCTGGTTGAGGGCCTCCTCGCGCTTTTCCAGCGCGTCCGTCTTGCGGTCGAGGTTTTCCTCCTTCTGCTGGAGCCTGCGCTCCTGCTTCTGCTGCTCGGCGCGGCGTTCCTTGACTTCCTTCTCGTATTCGTTTCGGGAGCGCAGGATATCTTCCTTCGCTTCCAACATGACTTCGCGTTTCTTGCTTTCGGCGCTCTTGATCGCCTCGTTGACAATACGAAGAGCCTCTTCATCGGCATTGGAAATCTTTTCCTCTGCGCGCTTGGCGGCTCTCTTGCGAATCCAAATACCAAGAAGAATGCCAATGACGAGCGCCCCTGCCGCAATCAGCGCGGCATAGAGATAGCTTATCATGTATTCCTCCTGTGTGTCGTGTTTTCGATCTATAAAATGGGACTTTGAATCAACAAACGGGAGATTCCCCTTCTCTCCCCTCCATAAATCCACAAAACATTGTAAGCTTTTTATGACCGTCTGTCAAGCAAAAGTCGCAGTCAAAAATTCAGACGCGATCCGCACTTATCCGACGATATAAGCCTGCGCCGCATAGCCGAGCTGCTCCCCATAGCCCACCGCGTACCAGCCCTGATGGCTGCCGTAAATGCGTACGTCCGCGCCGTTCGGAATGCTGCCGACGACCGCGCCGTCCAGCCCCGGATAGGCGCGCAGCAGCAGCGGCGAGCCTTCGGTGGTCACAACGCCGGTGCGCACAAGCTGCGGATAAAGGAACGGCAGGCCGAAGTAATCCGTCAGGCCGCGCGCGATCGCCTGCGCGGCGGCGTCCAGATTGTTTTCGATCCAGCGTGCATCATCAAAATTGTCGTGGTAGCCCAGCTCGATAAGGTTTGCGGGAAACCGGGGCTGGCGCACCTCGCCGAGCGAGGTCGTGGGCTGCACCGTCACCTGCGAGGGCAGCGGATAGACCATACGGAGCTGCGCGGCGAACAGCTCAGCAGCGCGCTTTCCGTTGCTGCTGGTCGGGTAGTAAAAAACGATGATCCCGCGGTTCTTCCCCTCCTGCCCCGCGCCCGAGGCGTTGGAATGCAGCGCCAGATAAAAATCAAACCCGCCAAGACGGTTCGCCAGCGCAATGGACGAGGCCGCCGTCATATCCGGCGTGTTGCGCACAAAGGCAATGGTGTTGGCGTAAAGATACGGCTCCAGCGCGTCCGCCAGCAGATTCATCCAGTACTCCTCGCTGCCGCTGCCGTCAACATAAGGGTTCCAGTCCTGTGTGGATGGGCTTAAAAAGATTCTGGGCATAACGCGATCCCTCCCGTCAGTTTCCAGCCTATGCGGCGCGGCAGGCGGTTATGCACGGCCTTCCCGGGTGCAATGCAGGCTCCTCCCTGCGGGAGGAGCCTGCCCCGATCCCTTTCAGCGGCGCTGCTCACCGCGCGCAAAAAAAAGAGACTGCCGAAGCAGTCTCTTTTTTTGTGAAATCCTCAGATCTCGATGGTCGTGAACTTCTGAACAGCGAAGATCGCAGCCAGGATCGCAAAGCCGATCAGGTCGGTGACCGTACCGGGATAGACCATCAGCAGACCGCCGATGATCAAAGCCGCGCGGCTGATCCACTTCATGTCGCGGGCCAGGTAGCCCATCAGGCCAGCAGCAATGGACGCCATACCGAGCGTTGCGGAGATCGTGATGGAGGCGACGTTCAGGAAGTTGACTTCTTCGCCGACGAAGATCATCGCGTTATTGTAAGCGAAGATATAGGGGATGATGAACGCCGCAATGGCAAGGCGGGTGGCGTTCCAGGCGGTCTTCATCGGGGGAGCCTTGGCGATGGCGGAGCCTGCATAGGCGGCCAGCGCGACCGGCGGGGTGATGTCCGCGACGATACCGAAGTAGAAGCAGAACATATGGGCAGCCATCAGGTTGAGGCCCATACCGGTGGCAAGGATCGGCGCGCAGGTGGTGGCCATGATGATGTAGTTCGCGGTGGTGGGAACGCCCATGCCAAGCACGATGCAGCAGAGCATCGTCAGCACCAGGGCGATGATCAGGTGACCGTTGGACAGGCTGACGATCGCGCCGATCAGGACCTGGCCGAGGCCGGTCATGGTGACAACGCCGGCGATGATACCGGCCATACCGCAGGCGATACCGACGCTCAGGCAGTTCTTGCCGCCGTTTTCAAAGGCGTCGATGATGGTGGGCAAGCTCTTGCTGTTGGACTTGCTGATGATGTAGTTGACAACAATCAGCGCCAGCGCGATGAGCAGGCACAGGGTGGTGCCGTTCTCGCCCATGAAGGTACCCGGCTCAAAGCTGCGGCTGGTGAGCGTCATGAACAGCAGGGGGATCAGGGGCAGCGCCATGATGAGCTTCTTCTTGCCCTCTTCGCGGCTGATCATGGCGACGACCACGCAGTAGACCGTGGCGTACACGGCGGCGGTGGCCATCGTGAAGCCGACCATGATCATGTAGACCAGAACGACCAGCGGGAGGATAAGGTAGATCATCGGGAGCAGGAGCTTCCACTTGGGCAGCTCCTCGCGGGGCAGACCCTTCAGGCCGAGCTTCTTGGCCTTGAAGTGAACGCCGAGGAAGATACCGAGGAAGTACAGGAATGCGGGCAGGATCGCACGCACGATGATTTCGGCATAGGCGACATCGACCATTTCCGCCATCAGGAAGGCAGCAGCGCCCATGATCGGGGGCATGATCTGGCCGCCGGTGGAGGCAGCCGCCTCAACAGCGCCGGCGAACTCCGGCGGATAGCCGGTCTTCTTCATCATCGGGATGGTGACGGAGCCGGTGGTAACGGTGTTGCCGACGGAGGAGCCGGAAACCATACCGCAGAGGGCGGAGGAAACGACCGCGACCTTCGCAGGACCGCCGCTCGCCCAGCCGACCAGCGCGTTCGCGCAGTCGATGAAGAAGTTTGCAACGCCCGTGGCCTCCAGGAACGCGCCGAAGATAACGAACAGCGCGATGTAGGTGGAGCAGACGCCGATCGGAGTGCCGAGGATACCGGTGGTGGTGTAGAAGAGGTTATACATAACGGTCGTGAGGTTCTTGCCCGCGCCGACAAAGGCGTAAAGCACGAACACGGCGGCCACGCAGATGATCGGCATACCGACCACGCGGCGGCAGCACTCGACCATGATGAGCGTACCGACAATGGCAAATACGATCAGCAGCGGGATCGTCGTATCGCCGATCTGAATAGTGAAGATCTTCTGGATACGGGTGCCGACGCCAACGATCGCCTTGAGGTTCAGGGGATAGAAGAAGTAGCAGAACGAGCCGACCAGCGCCAGTGCGATATCGTACCAGGGCATATAGTTGACCTTCTGGGAGCCCTTCTTCAACGGGTAGTAGATGAACACGAGCAGGATGACAAGGCCCAGGAAGATCGGACGGCGCGCACGCTCATCCATCTTCAGCCACATATTCATAACGATCAGGAAAATACCGAAAGCCGCCGTGAAGACACGCAGGATCTTTTTGGGCGTACCCTCCCAGATGCGCGTGTTCGACTCACGGTCGTACTTTTTCATTATTGCCTCAACATCTTCCATCGTGCCGACGTCAACGCCGGCCGCAGCATTGTTGAGGTTTTCATTTTCAGCCATGATGCAATTTCCTCCTTGTTTCTATTATCGAGCGTCTGTGCGCCATTAAAAGAGCCAGAACTCGTAGTTAAAGCGCACGGGCGCGTTTTTTCCACACAAATCACGCAGACTGACATCTTCGCCGTTTACATTCAGCACATGGTCGGAGACCGTGCCGACAATGTAACCGACGTTGGTCCTGTCCTGATGGATGTTTCCGATGACCATCGCCCAGCCCTTGTAATCAGGCCGGTCGATATAGACCTTATCCAGCGTCTCGCCGGGGTTCAGTTCCGTCTGAACGCCCGCGCCGAACGAGCAGTAGGTCGTCTCTTCCACATAGATCGTTTTGTTTTCGATTTCGTAGGTATCGGTCAGGGGGTATTTGTTGACAGAATGGATGAACGTTACGGAAAAGCGGTCGCCCTCGCCGATCCGGTAGCGGGCGTAGACTTCTCCCGTGTCGCGGTTGCGCAGGGTAAGATAGTAGCCTGCGCGGGGAATCAATACGGCAGCCGCCGCAATAATTAAAATCATTGCGGCGGCCGCAGCTATGTATCTCCGTAAATTTGACCTCACGTCAATACACTTTCAGCAGTTGCTGTTCTGCTTACAGAACGCCAACTTCCTTGTAGTACTTCTCAGCACCGGGATGCATGGGAACGGTAGCACCGGCGGAAGCAGAGGTGGCATCCAGGAAACCGAACTTGGCGTGGCCGACAACCAGTTCGTCCTTGTTGTCGAACATGGCCTTGAGGAACTCATAAACGACGTCCTCGCTCAGATCCTTGGAAGCAACGAGAGTAGCCTGAATGGCGACGCAGACGACATCGCCGGTCATGCCGGTATAGGTGGTGGAGGGCAGGTCGTCGCGGATCAGGAACGGATACTCGGCCTGGATGGCGGCGAGTTCCTCGTCGGTGAGGGAGATGAGGTTCAGGGTGTTGGTGGTAGCATAGTCAACGATAGCGGTGGTGGGAGCGCCGGCAACGGTGAAAGCGGCGTCGATCTTGCCATCCTTGAGCTGGTCAACGCCATCCTGGAAGGAGCCGTTCACCGCGTTCACGTCAGTCTCGGTCAGGCCGGCAGCCTTGAGGACCTGCCAGGCGTTGATCTCGGTACCGGAACCAACGTCGCCCACGCAGATGGTCTTGCCCTTGAGGTCGGCAACGGTGTTGATGCCGGGCTTGGCAAGGATCTGAACGGTCTCGTTGTAGATACCGGCAACCCACAGAGCGTTATCTTCGGGAGCGCCCTCGAAGGAGTAAGTGCCTTCGTGCGCGTAGTTGATAACGTCGGACTGGAGGATGGCCATCTGGGCCTGACCGTCGGTGATCATGTTGACGTTCGCAACGGAAGCGCCGGTGGACTCAACGTTCAGGGAGGAGAGGGTCAGCTTGGAATCGAGAACGGTCTTCATGACGCCGCCGACAGCATAGTAGGTGCCGGAGGTGCCGCCGGTCGCCAGGGTAATGGCAGTGGGTTCGGTAGAGGTCTGTTCACCGTCATTGTTCTGGGTGTCGTCAGTCTTCTCGCCGCCGCAGGCGACAAGAGCGAGGACCATAACGACGGAGAGCAGCAGAGCTAAGAACTTTTTCATACGCAATCTCCTTTTTTGTTTTCCGCCCCGCAAAATTGCAATCCGGCAGGCAGGAGTCCTTATGCAGCGCTTATCTAAGCGCTGCATAAAAACGCCGGCCGGCGTTTTTACAGCTCTGCACAGGCAGGTCATTTAGCCTCTTTGAGGCATAGCCATTATAACCGAATCATTACTTCATTTCAAGCAGCTTTTGTAATTTCGGCCTTTTCGCCAAAATATTCACAATTTTTTAAGCAAAAGAACTTTCCTGCACCCTCGTTTTTTGTCAGGCCTGCTAATTTTTTATCAATTGGGTAAAAATGAAGGGAGCGGCCGGGCGCCGCTCCCTTTCTGCACGCTTTATGCTTTCTGAATGCTGTATTTATTTCTTCTCCTTGTTGTCCACCACGCTTCTGAGCAGTGCGGAAAACTCCTCCATGCTCATCGCGCCCAGATCGCCGTCCGCGCGGTGGCGCGGGGAAACGGTGCCGTTCTCCATGTCGCGGTCGCCGACGATGACCATGTAAGGCACCTTTTCGGTCTGCGCGTCGCGGATCTTGCGGCCGATCTTCTCATTGCGGTAATCTACCTCGGTGCGGAAGCCCTGCTCCTCGAGCTGCGCGGCAAGCTTCTCGCAGTATTCGTTCGCGCGGTCGGTCACGGGCAGGAACTTGGCCTGCACGGGGGCGAGCCAGGTTGGGAATGCGCCCATCGTCTCCTCGATGAGGTATGCCATGAAGCGGTCAAGCGAGCCGAGGATCGCGCGGTGCAGCACCACAGGCGTTTTTTCCTCGCCATTGGAGTCGATATAGGTCAGGTGGAACTTGGCGGGCAGGCAGAAGTCGAGCTGGCAGGTGGACAGCGTGTACTCCGCGCCGACAGCCGGACGCACATTCACGTCCAGCTTGGGGCCGTAGAAGGCCGCCTCGCCGATCTCCTCGGTATAATGGATGCCAAGCTCGTTGAGGACCTCTCGCAGCGCATTTTCTGCGGTGTTCCACATCGCGTCGTCATCGTGATACTTTTCCTTATCCGCCGGGTCGCGCAGCGACAGCACGCAGCGGTAGTCCGTGATGCCGAAGTCCTTGTAGGTCTCGAAAATCAGGTCGCAGACCTTGGAAAACTCGTCTTTGATCTGCTCGGGCGTGACGAACAGATGCGCGTCGTTCTGGCAGAAGTGGCGGCCGCGCTCAATGCCCTTGAGCGTGCCGGACGCCTCATAGCGGAAGTCGTGGGCGATCTCGCCGATGCGCACGGGCAGGTTGCGGTAGGAATGCGGCTGGTTGGCATAGATGCGCATATGGTGCGGACAGTTCATCGGGCGCAGGACGTAGACCTCGTCGTCCACCTCCATCGCGGGGAACATATTCTGCTTGTAATGATCCCAATGGCCGGAGGTCTTGTAGAGATCGACCGTGCCGATGCAGGGCGTGAGCACGTGCTGATAACCCAGCTTGAGTTCCTTGTCGCGGATATAGTTTTCCAGAATGCGCCAGATCGTATAGCCCTTGGGCAGGAACATCGGAAGCCCGCGTCCGACCAGCTCGTCGGTCATGAACAGGCCCAGCTCGCGGCCGAGCTTGCGGTGGTCGCGCAGCTTTGCCTCTTCCAGCTTGGCAAGATATTCGTCCAGCTCCTCCTTCTTCGGGAAGGCGACGCCGTAGATGCGCTGGAGCGTCTCGCGCTTGCTGTCGCCGCGCCAGTAGGCGGCGTTGCAGGCGGTCAGCTTGATGGCGTTGCCCTTGATGCGGCCGGTGGAGTCGAGGTGCGGGCCGGCGCAGAGGTCGGTGAACTCGCCCTGCTTATAGAAGCTGATGTGCGCGTCCTCCGGCAGGTCGTTGATCAGCTCGACCTTGAACGGCTCTTCCTTCTCCTCCATAAACCGGACGGCTTCCTCACGCGGCAGCTCAAAGCGTTCGAGCTTGAGCTTTTCCTTGCAGATCTTGCGCATCTCCGCTTCGATCTTCTCCAGATCCTCCGGCGTGAAGGCGAACGGCGCGAGCAGGTCGTAATAAAAGCCCGTTTCGATGCTCGGGCCGATGGCGAGCTTCACCTCCGGCCACAGGCGCTTGACGGCCTGCGCCAGCACATGGGAGCAGGTGTGCCAATAGGTCTTGCGGTACTCGGGATTTTCAAAGCTGAACCTGTTTTCTTCGTTGATCTTGACTTCTTCGGACATTTCAAATTTCCTCCTTGTTTTCCTGAGGGTGCAAAAAACTCCACCCCCGATATCAAATCAGGGGTGAAGCATTGTATCATACTCCACGGTTCCACCCTGCTTGCGCATTGCGCGCCGCTTGTGTCCGCTGTAACGGGCGGCCCCGTCCCGCTTGTTTCGCGGGCGGCTCAAGGGTGGTACCGCCGGCTTCCTCCGCAGGACGCTTGCACCGGGTGCGTCCCTCTCTGAGCGGTGATGTCCGGATTCTTCCCTCTCCGTGCCATTTTGGATGATGGGAGTTTACACCCGCCGCGCCGGTTTGTCAAGTCCCGTGCGTTCAGAACTCCGGCGGGCGGTTCTTTGTCGGCTTATCGTCGTCGCCGTCCTTGCCGAGAAAACCGGAGAAGAACTTCTTACGCTTTTCGCGGCTCTCCTGCTTTTCCTTCTCCCGCTCCGCCTTCCAGCGCGCGTCAGCCTCAAGCTCTTCGATGCGCTCGCGCGCGGCAGACTGCAAAAGCTCGGGATTGCTGTCCCAAAGGAGCGCGCGCAGCTGGTCTATCGTCTTATTGGCGCAGGCCTTGCGAAAACGTGTCCGCTGCACGTCCTCCGGCTCGAAAAACGCCATACGACCGCACCACGGGCAGATGTACAGCTCCACGTCCACGTAGTCCGTACTCAAACCGTTGCCAAAACACGATCCGTTCATCTCAAGTGTCTGCGCGCCGCGGTCTTCCATCGCGTGGCCGCAGACGCAAAGCTTGTCAATCATGCGCTTTCTCCTTTCGGTGCAGCTCGTGCTTCGGGATATCGTTGTAGAAGGCGAACGTCTCTTCAAAGAGCTTCTCGCCGTAGGCGCGCAGCTTTTCGCAGTAGGCGTCGTAGGCGGCGATCATCTGCCGCGCCTCGTCCGTCAGCTCCGCGCCGCCGCCGTGCTTGCCGCCCGCCGTGGAGGTCAAAAGATGGAAGCCCAGCCCGTCCTCGGCATTGCGGACGACCGTCCACGCCTTGGAGTAGGCCATGGACATGGAGATCGCCGCCGCGCGCAGCGAATGCAGCTCGTCCACTTGGCGCAGCAGCTGCGCAACGCCCGGGCCAAAGCATTTCTGATCCGTGAAAACACGCACGGAGAGGATCGCGTGAAGCCTTTTATCCATAGGTCGGCACTTCCTTTCTGTAAATTCGATTATACCTGCTCGGTTTCTTTTCGTCAATATGGCAAAAACAAGCGGGAGCGTACCGCTCCCGCTTGTCTCATCGCAGGGTGTTGTAATGCGTGTTTTCGCCGTCAAACAGGAATCCGTCCGTGTCGTGTACGCGCCCGTTCGAGAGCATCTGCCGGTAGCGAAGGTCGTTCGCGTCAAGTCCCGTGACGGGGATGCCCGTCATGCTGCGCCCGTTGCTGCGCAGCTGCGCGTTGGCGCTGCGCTCCGTTTCCGGCGTCAGGTAGGCTTTTCCGTAGAGGTTTCCGTTTTCATGCGTGATGACCCCATCATCGCCCGCGCGGCTGCGGTTGTTCGCGCGCGCCGCATAGTTGCCCCGCCTGTTGGCAGAGCTTACGGCGCCGTCCATCGCATCGCCCATCATGCCGTCGCCGGTCACGCTGCTGTCTGCTTCGTTGTTTCCGGTCATATCGTCGCCGGGCAGCTCGTCGTTGGCCACGTTGCCGCTCTCCGCGCCGGGCGTTGCGCTGTTCGCCCCGCCGTTGTCCCGGTTGCCCTTCTTTTCTCCGCAGCCGGCAAGCGCAAGCAGAAGCATCGCCAGCACAAAGCTGATCGCAAGAGTCCGCTTCATATCTGCAAGTCTCCTCACTTCGTTTTCCTGCGATACCCTGCGTTAGTATGCGCACGAAATCAGAAAAAACCAGACGTAAATTCTGCCAAAACGCGTGTCGCAGACGCCGACTCGGCAAAAAGCCTCGCAGAGTTTCGCCCCATAGGCGCGAAATAATTTTAATCATTTTTCCGACGACAGAAGGTGAATTGCCGCGCAGCGGCCTGCAAAAGCTCAAAAAAGAAGGGCATCGCAAAACGATGCCCTTCTTTTTTGAAACGCTATTACTTGCTCGCCTTGGCGGCCTTAAAGGCCTCGGTCAGCATCGGGGTGACCTTGAACAGGTCGCCGCAGATGCCGTAGTCGGCGATCTCGAAGATGGGAGCGGTCTCGTTCTTGTTGACCGCAATGATGCACTCGCTCTCGCTCATGCCGGCCTTGTGCTGGATGGAGCCGGAAATGCCCAGCGCCACATAGACCTTCGGGTGAACGGTCTTGCCGGTCTGACCGACCTGATGGTCGGCGGTGAGCCAGCCGGAGTCGATGGCAACACGGGAGCCGCCAACAACGCCGCCGAGAACGTCGGCGAGCTCGTGAGCGAGCTTGATGCCGCCTTCAACGTCCTTGCTGATGCCGCGGCCGACGGAGACGATATAGTCCGCGCCGATCAGGTCAACGAGCTTCTTGGCCGCCTTGACGACCTCGACGACCTCGGTCTGGAGATCGGCGGCGTCGAGCTTGACGTCATACTTGGTGACCTTGACGGCCTTGGCCTTGGCTTCATCGTAGGGAGCCTTCTTCATAACGCCGGGACGGACCGTCGCCATGGAGGGGCGGAAGCGCGGGCAGATGATGGTGGCCATCAGGTTGCCGCCAAACGCCGGGCGGGTCATCTTCAGGTCGCGGGAGACGTCATGATCCTTGCCCATGACCTTGGCCGTCGCCATACCGGCGATCTTCTCCTCGGGCAGCGTGGAAGCGCCGCGCAGGAAGTCCTTGTAGATGGGCATATCAACGTCGAGGTGCGTGCAGTCGGCGCAGAGACCGGTGTGCAGGCGCGCCGCGCAGCGGGGGCCGAGATCGCGGCCGATGTTGGTCGCGCCGATGAGAAACGCCTCGGGCTTCATCTCGGAGATGACGTCGCAGATGACCTTGGAGTAAGCGTCGGTGGTGTAGTTCTTGAGCAGGGGGTGATCGCAGAGGATCACCTCGTCGGCGCCGTAGCCGCCAACGCTCTCGGCAAGACCCCCGATCTGGTCGCCGACGATCAGACCGCAGAGCTTGACGCCCAGCTCGTCCGCCAGCTTGCGGCCCTCGGAGATCAGCTCATAGGAGGTAGACATCATCTGTCCCTGACGCTGTTCGCAGAAAACCCATACATTCTTGAACTCTTCGATCTTGGAGGAGTCATAGTTGGGGTTGGCAAGTTTCACTTCGTTACGCATCGTATTGATCTCCTTTCCTTAAATGATGTGTTTTTCGAGCAGGATGCCCGCGAGCTTTTCGCAGGTAGCCATGTCGTTGCCCTCGAGCATCTGGCCGGCGCCCTTCTGGGGCGGGGTAAAGGAGGTCAGGATGTTGGTTGGGCTGCCCTTGAGGCCGATGGTGGTAGCGTCGATCAGGGGGTGATCCTTCAGCGCGTTATAGTCCAGAACGGTCATGGGCTTGGAATAGCACTCGAACACACCGGAAACGGTCATGTAGCGCGGGGTATTGAGTTCCTTGATGCAGGTGATGAGGCACGGGGTGTGCGCCTTGATGGTCATGTAGCCGTCCTCGAGCATACGCTTGACGGTCAGGGTGTCGCCATCCTTGGTGATATCGGCGGCGTAGGTGATCTGCGGCAGATGCAGCTTCTCCGCGATCTGCGGACCGACCTGCGCGGTATCGCCGTCGATGGCCTGACGGCCGCAGAAGACGATATCGTCCTCGTCGATACCGATGGTATCGAGAGCCGCGGCAAGGATCTGGGAGGTGGCGTAAGTATCAGAGCCGCCGAACTCGCGTGCGGAAACGAGATAGCCATCGTCAGCGCCCATGGCCATCAGCTCGCGCAGCATACCCTCTGCCGGCGGGGGACCCATGGTAACGACCGTGACCTTGCAGCCCAGCTCGTCCTTGAGCTTGAGGGCGGCCTCAACGGCGTTCATATCATCGGGGTTGATGATGGTCTGCATGGAAGCGCGGTTCAGGGTACCGTCGGGATTGACGGCGACCTTACCGGAGGTATCGGGGACCTGCTTAACGCAAACAAGAATCTTCATTATATCTTTACCTCCTCTTTCAGTTCACGCCAAGATACTTGGCGACGACCATACGCTGGACCTCGGAAGTACCTTCGTAGATCTCAGTGATCTTGGCATCGCGCATCATGCGCTCAACGGGATACTCGCGGGTATAGCCGTAGCCGCCGAAGAGCTGGACGGCGCGGCGGGTCACATCGGACGCAGTCTCGGCTGCGAAAAGCTTGGCCATGGCAGCGTCCATGGAGTAATCCTCGTGGTTCTGCTTCTTCATGGCAGCCGCGTACACAAGGTACTGGGCAGCCTGGGTGCGGGTGTGCATATCAGCCAGCTGGAACTGGGTGTTCTGGAACTGGCTCAGGCGGCGGCCGAACTGGACGCGCTCCTTGGTGTACTTGACGGCCTCGTTGATGGCGCCCTCGGCAAGGCCGAGCGCCTGAGAAGCGATACCGATACGGCCGCCGTCGAGCGTCTTCATGGCGATCTTGAAGCCTTCGCCCTCTCTGCCCAGCAGATTCTCCTTAGGAACGACGCAGTCTTCAAAGACGAGGTCGCAGGTGGAGCTGCCGCGGATGCCCATCTTCTTCTCGTGCTTGCCGGTGGAGAAGCCGGGGAAGTCCTTTTCCACGATGAACGCGGAAATGCCGTGGTTGCCCTTGCTCTTGTCGGTCATGGCGAAGACAACGAAGGTGTCGGCCACATTGCCGTTGGTAATGAAGCACTTGCTGCCGTTGAGGACGTAGTCGCCGTTCTCGTTCTTGACGGCGGTGGTCTGCTGGCCGGAGGCGTCGGTACCGGCATTGGGTTCGGTCAGGCCGAACGCGCCGATCTTGCGGCCCTGCAGCAGGTCGGGCAGGTACTTCATCTTCTGCTCCTCGGTGCCGTTCTCAAAGATGGGAGCGCAGCACAGGGAGGTGTGGGCGGAAACGATGACTGCGGTGGTGCCGCAGACCTTGGCAAGCTCTTCCACGCACATGGCGTAGCTGAGAACATCGCCGCCGGCGCCGCCGTACTGCTTGGGGAAGTAAATGCCCATCATGCCGAGCTTGGCCATCTTTTCGACGGTCTCCATGGGAAAGCGCTCTTCCTCATCGAGTTCCTCAGCTAAAGGCTTGACTTCATTTTCTGCAA
>ENA-UOJG01001233-UOJG01001233.1-human-gut-metagenome-genome-assembly--contig:-C47-NODE-1233-length-28716-cov-16.425038_pt1 | contig 28716 bp, 36 predicted proteins | sample MGYA00242340_ERZ723887 | MGnify/ENA metagenome assembly ERZ723887 | reverse complement strand
CAAGCCCGGCAACATGGGCTTCCTGCTGCCCGCCATGGGCAAGGAGCAGCTGTTCAAGACCGTCATGGCCGACGGCGTGCTGCCCCGCAAGACCTTCTCCATGGGTCACGCGCAGGACAAGCGCTACTACATCGAGGCCCGCAAGATCGTCAAGTAAAAAGACAGTAGAAATCCTTTACGCGGTATAGTATAATAAGAGCCGCCGGAGAAGCTCCGGCGGCTCATTCTTTTCGTGAGGTATGTGACGATGCTGCGATTCTGGTTCCCCGCTTATGCGGTCTGCCTATTGTATCTGCTGGCGGCGGCCATCTGGCCGCTGCTGCCTCTCCGTCTGCGCCGTGCGCCGGAGGCGGAGCGGCAGGCAGACGCGGACAGGCTCTATCGCCGGATGCTGGTGCAGTTTGCGGCGCTGTTCGTGGTGGTGGACTTCATGCTGATGCGTACCCTGTGCCTGATGCCGGAGAAGGATCAGCAGCTGGCGGCGGTGGCCGTCACGGTATTGCAGGTGTGCGCCGCGTGGCTATTGCCGCCGTCGGTGCGGCGTGGCTTGCAGGCGGTGCCGGTGGACGACAAAGGCCGCTCTGTCACGGAGACGGCCCATGCCAAGGTGAATCTGACGTTGACAGTAGGGGAGAAGCGCCCTGACGGCTACCATGAGGTGGAGACCGTCATGACCGCGGTCGGCCTCTGCGACACGGTGACGGTGGTGCGCCATCCCGGTATTCAGGATCAACTGATCTGCGACACACCGGTGACGGCGCGGGTGGAGGACAATCTGTGCATGACGGCGCTGCGGCTGTTCTTTCAGGAGCTGGGCGTGAAGGAGGATTTCGTCACCATCACGCTGGAAAAACGCATCCCCGCTCAGGCGGGACTGGGCGGCGGCAGCAGCGACGCGGCGGCGGTGCTCCGCGCCCTGCGGACGCTGTACGCGCCGGATATGACCGACACGCGGCTGGAGGAGATGGCCGCGCAGCTGGGCAGCGATGTGCCGTTCTTCATCCGGGGCGGTACGGCGCTGGCCACCGGCCGGGGCGAAAAGCTGGCGGCCCTGCCGGATATGCCGCCCTGCTGGCTGGTGATCGTCAAGCCGGAGGAGAGCCATTCCACCGCCGCCATGTATGCCGCCATCGACAATGCGCCGCGGCGCGTCAGCGGCGACAGCCGCACGGTACGGGAGGGGCTGGAAAAGGGAGACCTGTCCGCCATCGCGGCGGGACTGAGCAACGACTTCCAGCAGGTGCTGCCGGAGGACAGCGCTGTGCCCGACATTGTGGAGCGCCTGCGGCAGCAGGCTGCACTGAACGCACAGATGACCGGCAGCGGCAGCGCCGTATTCGGCCTGTTCCGCTGTCAGGAGGACGCGGAAGCGGCGGCAAAGTCGCTGAAAGAGACATATCCCTGTACTTTTTGCGTATCCAAGGTATAATATTCACAAAAACCGTCCATATTGTAGGAAAATTCCTGCGATAAGGACGGTTTTTGATATGACACGATGGAAGAAATGGGAGCTGGCGCTGCTGCTGGGACTGTGCGCCGCCATGCTGTGGGGCGCGTGGTCCATGCAGCGGCAGGACGCGCTGGCGCAGAAGATGATCCGCCTGCATGTGATCGCCAATTCCGACAGCGACGCCGATCAGGCGCTGAAGCTGGAGGTGCGGGACAGGGTGCTGGATTTCACCACCACCGTTTTGCAGCGCTCCGCCGACATGGAGGACGCGCAGGTGCGGCTTCGTGAGGAGCTGACGCGCATTGAGGATATTGCCCAACGGGAGATCGCCGCGCAGGGCTACGACTATCCGGTGACGGTCCAGCTGGCCAGCACGGAGTTCCCGCTGAAGGAGTATGACGGCTTTTCCCTGCCCGCCGGGGAGTACATGGCTCTGCGGCTGGTGATCGGCGAAGGGGAGGGGCAGAACTGGTGGTGCGTGGTGTACCCGCCGCTGTGTACCGCCGCCGCCACCGACATGCACCGGACAGCCGTTGCCGCCGGACTGACGGACGACGACGTGAGCCTTATCACCGAGGAGGATGCCGGTTATGTGCTGCGGTTCCGGTCGGTGGAGCTGTGGGAGCAGCTGCGGCAATGGCTGGGAAAGCGATAACGGCAAAAGGCGCACCGGTGGGAGATCCGGTGCGCCTTTTGCTGCAAATAATGAAAAAGAGAGAGGAGAATGAAGAAAAAGACTCGCGTTTCTTTTTGATCTGGGTACATCATACCGCAGAAATCTTAAAAAATCCTGAAAAGGATGTAACGAATCTGTAAATCAAAATGAAACAATTTTTAAACGCAAGCCGCCCCGCCGCATTTGCGGCGGGGCGGCTCTATGTGATCGCGGCCCTTACACAGAGCCGTCCCGTGTGATATGGCGGAGGATACCGCCAATACACAGAAGCCCTGTGACGCAGGCCAGCGTTACGGTAACATAGGCCAGTGCGGAGAACTGGGGGATCAGGATACCAACAACGGTGCAGATAAGGCACAGCACCACGCCCGCGATGATCGGCAGCAGATTCTTCATGGCGATAACTCCTTTCAAAGTGTGAACGAATATTTCCTTCCTATCCTTTTATGTCTCTATTATATGCGAAGGAGCGGTAAACATCATTACAGATCCGTTGCGCTTTGGTTACAGCTTTGGCTACAAAATGGTTACAAATGGGCAAGGGAATTTTTTCTTGTGTTTGGCCTTGGTATTTGCTATAATTATACTGTTATTGGTAATTTGGCGTAATAGCCCTTTCGATAGGAGTGACCCTTTTTTGAACTATTTGCAGAATCTTTGGAACGCGCTGGATCTTGGCTCGCTGCGGGACACGCTGCTGCGTGTGGCGGCGGTGCTGATCTGCTTGATCCTGCACGAGACCTGCCATGGTATTGCCGCGTTCTTTCTGGGAGACCCTACGGCCAAGCGGAACCACCGCCTGTCCCTGAACCCCCTGCGGCACATCGACTGGATCGGCCTTGCGGCCATGGTGCTGACCGGTGTGGGCTGGGCAAAGCCCGTGCCGGTGAACCCCAACTACTTCAAGCATCCCAAGCAGGGCATGGCCATCACGGCGCTAGCCGGGCCGGTGTCCAATCTGCTGCTGGCACTGTGGCTGCTGCTGGGCGCACGACTGATGTACACCCACGGGATGGAGACCGGCGAGATCAACGAGACGCTGTTTTACTTTCTGATGAACACGGCGCTGATGTCCATCGGCCTCGGCGTGTTCAACCTGATCCCCATTCCGCCGCTGGACGGCTCCAAGGTGCTGGCGGTGCTGCTGCCGGACCGGCAGTATGACTGGCTGATGCGCTATGAGCGCTTCGGCATGCTGATTTTGATGGCGCTGGTATGCTTCGGCGCGCTTTCCAACGTGCTGGATACCGCCATCGGCTGGGTGTTCCAGCTATTCTGCCGCATCGTCGGCTTTTATTGAGGTAAATACCATTGGACAATCCCATTTTCAAGCTGGAAAAGGTGGTGCAGGCCAAGGGCAGCGAACCGCTGGAGGATTTCGAGGGCCCGCTGGATCTGATCCTATTCCTGCTGAGCAAAAATAAGATTGAGATACAGGATATCCCCATTTCCCTGATTCTTGACCAGTATCTAGAGTATCTGGAACGGCGCAAGCAGATGGATCTGGAGGTGGCCAGCGAGTTCATCACTATGGCTGCCCACTTAATGTACATCAAGACCCGCATGCTGCTGAGTCTGGAGGACGAGGAAGCACAGAGCGAGATGGACGCCCTGATCAAATCGCTGGAGGAGCGCCAGCGGGGTGATACCTACGCCCGCGTCAAGCTGCTGACGGAGCGGCTGGGCCCCATGGCGGAGTTCGGCCGGGACATCATGACCCGCAATCCCGAGGTGATGGAGCGGGGCAAGATCTACGAATACGACCAGCAGCCGGGGGACCTGATTATCGCCATGCAGGAGGTGTCGGACCGCCGGGGCCAGCTGGACGGCCAGCCGGACATGAAGCCATTTGACGAGATCGTGCGGCGTGAGCCGTACTCCGTGGAGACCAAGGCGCGGGAGATCTTCCAGCGGCTCAAGACAGGCGGCATCACCCGTTTTCTGCTGCTGTTCCGGGGCAGCCGCAGCCGCAGCGAGATTGTGGCCACCTTCATGGCCGTGCTGGAGCTGTGCCGCAGCCGCATCATTCATTTGGCGTCCGGCGTCAACGACTGCACCGTGGAGTGCGACGGCGACATGCCGGACGATTGGCAGGGAGAGGTTTGAGGAAGGTAAGATATGGATACGCTTGAAATGAAAGAAGTGGAGGCCGCCATCGAGGGCATCCTGTTCGCCTCCGGCGAGCCGGTGGCGGTGGATCGCCTCTGCATGGCCATGGATATGGATCGCCCCACGGTGGAGCTGGTTTTGCAGAAGCTGGCGGATTATTACGCCTATGAGCGCCGGGGCATGCGGCTTTTGAAGCTGGAGGACAGCTATCAGCTGTGCTCCGCGCCGGAGTACGGCGATATCATCCGTCGCGCCTTCGAGGTGCGTAAGCCCGCCAAGCTGAGCCAGCCGGCGCTGGAGGTGCTGACTATCATCGCCTACTATCAGCCCACCACAAGGGCCTATGTGGATCAGATCCGTGGCGTGGACAGCTCCTATACGGTGGGGCTGCTGCTGGACCGCCATCTCATCGAGGAGTGCGGACGGCTTCAGGTGCCGGGGCGGCCCCGGCTGTACCGCACCACGCAGGCGTTCCTGCGGGCCTTCCACCTGCGGTCGCTGGACGACCTGCCGGAGATGCCCGGCATGGAGGGCGACGGCCAGCTGCGGCTGGATGAGCAGGGGAACCTGCTGGAGATGCCGGAGGGCATCACGGAGGAGAGCTGACCCGCATTTGCGGATTACCGTTCCGAAAGGAGGAGAAGCCTTTGGTTGGATGGATCATTCTGGGTGTGATCGCGGCATTGATCGCGGTGCTGCTGTGCCTGCGCGTGGGCGTGACGGCCAGCTTCGGCGAGGAGCTGCGGGTCACGGCGCAGATCGGCCCGGCGACAGTGCAGATCATTCCGCCGCCGGAGAAGAAGCCCGCCAAGGAAAAACCAAAAAAAGCGGCTGCCAAGGCGGAAAAGAAGCCCAAGGAGAGAAAAAAGCCGGACATCCACCTGACGCTGGAGGATATCCGGGGTGGGCTGCACGCCGTGTGGCAGTCGATCCAAGGTGCGCTGCGCCGGGCGGGAAAGCGTATCCGCATCGACCCGCTGCGGCTGAGCTTCGTGTTCGGCGACGAGGACCCGGTCAATACCGCACAGTGGTACGGCTGGGCCAACAGCGCCATGTGGGCGGTGATGCCACGGCTGGAGGAAATGATACACATGCCTGACCCGCGTATCCATATGGAGATGGACTTCACCGCCACGGAGACCAAGATCTCCGGCACCGTGGGCGCCAGCTACCGGATCGGTGACCTGCTGGCCATCGGCTTTACCGCCTTCGGGCCGGTGCTGAAATTCGGCATCCCCTTTCTGAGAAAGCAGAAGGCCTTCAAGAAGGCGGAGGCCGCAAAACTTGCGGCGGAGCAGGCGGAACAGCAGAAGGACGGCGCGCCCGACAAGGCGGCCTGAAATAGTGAGACAGTAAGGAAACAAACTTGATATACAGAAAGGAACACGACCATGGAAATGAACGAAAAGAAAAACTCGATCACCGCTGTGATGGAAGCCTCTATGGCCAAGATCCGCGAGATGGTGGATTCCAACACCATCGTAGGCGAGCCTATCACCACGCCCGACGGCGTGACCCTGATCCCCGTGTCACGGTTGAGCTTCGGCTTCGGCTGCGGCGGCGGTGACTACGGCAAGCAGCCTGACCAGATGGGCGCCGCTGCCGGCGCCGGCGTCCGCGTGGAGCCCATGGCGTTTCTGGTGGTCAAGGACGGCGTGACCCGTATGTTGCCGGTGGCCGCCCCCGCTATTACCACGGTGGACCGCGCCATCGAGCTGGTGCCGCAGGTGCTGGACCGCGTGGAGAATTTCATCGACCGCAAGAAGGCGGAGAAGGAAGAATTCTAAAAAAGAAATATTCGGAAACTAGGGACAAACCGCGCCCGCATAGGATGGTATCCGGGGTGATACCATGTGGAAGAGACTATGCGGGGCGCTGTTGGCCCTTGGCCTGCTGCTGACGCTTCTGCCCTGCCGGGCGGAGGCGGTACAGCTTTCCGCCGCGGCGGCCATCCTGATGGACGCCGACAGCGGAGAGGTGCTGTACGAAAAGGACGCGGCACGGAGAATGCGGATCGCCAGCACCACCAAGATCATGACGGCGCTGGTGGTGCTGGAGCATGCCCGATTGACCGATACCATTACGGTAACGGGCGATCATATGGTGGAGGGCTCCTCCATGTATCTAAAGCCCGGCGAAACGGTGACGGTGGAGGAGCTGCTGTACGGCCTGATGCTGTGCAGCGGCAACGACGCGGCGCTGGCGCTGGCGGATTGCTGCGGCGGTCTGGAGACCTTTGTGGCCGCCATGAACGACAAGGCGGCGGCGCTGGGCATGACGGACACCTCCTTTGCCAATCCCAACGGACTGGACGATGAGAACCACTATTCCACTGCGCGGGACATGGCGGTGCTGGCGGCCTATGCGGCGCAGGACCCTACGTTCCGGCGCATCTGCTCCACCCGCACGGCCACGGTGGGCGGCAGGACCATGACCAACCACAATAAGCTGCTCTCTCAAGTAGAGGGCTGCATCGGCATGAAGACCGGCTATACCAGGGCGGCGGGCCGAACGCTGGTGTCCTGCGCGGAGCGGGAGGGCCGCCGTCTGGTGGCGGTAACGCTGTGTGACGGCAACGATTGGGCCGACCACAAGGCCCTGTACGAAATGGGCTTTGCAGAAAATACGGAGGAAACATGACGGAACGGCTGCAAAAACTGATCTCACGGGCCGGTATCTGCTCCCGGCGGGCGGCGGAGGAGCTGCTTGCTGCGGGACGGGTCACGGTCAACGGAGCGGCGGCGCAGCTGGGCGATAAGGCCGATTCGGAGACGGACGCCATCGCCATCGATGGAAAGCCGCTGACGTTTGCCGAGCCGGCGGTGTACCTGATGCTGAATAAGCCACGGGGCTATGTGACCACCCTCAGCGACGAGCTGGGGCGGGCCACCGCCGCCGAATTGGTGGCGGACTGCGGCACGCGGGTGTTCCCTGTGGGGCGGCTGGATAAGGACAGCGAGGGCTTGCTGCTGTTCACCAACGACGGCGCTCTGATGCAGGCTATGACCCACCCGAAGCATCAGGTAGACAAGGTCTACGAGGTGACCGTCACCGGCGCGCTGGAGGGCGCGGCGGCACGACTGGCCGCCGTGACCGCGCTGGAGGATGGTACGCCTGTGGTTCCGGCGCAGGTGTCGCCGGTCTGGCAGAAGGGCGGACAGGCATTGCTGCGCATCACCATCCATCAGGGGAAGAATCGCCAGATCCGCCGCATGTGCGCGCAGGTGGGCTTACAGGTGGCGCGGCTGCGGCGCGTTGCCGAGGAGGGACTGACGCTGGGCGGTCTGAAGGCTGGACAGTGGCGGTATTTGACAGACGCGGAGGTATCCGCGCTAAAAGGAAGCGAGAAAATATGAAGCAGAGCGTATTACATACGATACGCGCCAGTATGGACGGCTTTTCCAAGGGACAGAAGCGGATCGCCGACTATATTCTGAACAACTATGACAAGGCGGCATTCATGACCGCCGCCAAGCTGGGCCAGACGGCACAGGTCAGCGAATCCACGGTGGTGCGGTTCGCCGCCGAGCTGGGGTACAGCGGCTATCCCGCCATGCAGAAGGCATTGCAGGAGATCATCCGCGGCAAGCTGACCTCGGTGCAGCGTATTCAGGCATCGCAGGATCAGATGACCGGAGACGATATCCTTGCCGCTGTGATGCAGCGGGATATGGACAGCATCCATACCGCCATCGAGCAAATCGACCGGGGCGAGTTCCAGCGGGCGGTGGAGCTGCTGCTGAACGCCCAGCACATCTACATTCTGGGTGTGCGCTCCAGCTCATTTCTGGCGGGCTATCTGAATTTCTATTTCCACCTGCTGTTCAAGAACGTGATCTATGTGCAGAACACAGCGGCTGGTGAAATATACGAGCAGATGATCCACATCGGCCCCGGCGATGTGATGGTGGGCATCAGCTTCCCCCGTTACTCCAACATGGGCATCCACGCCATGCAGCTGGCCCATGACCGGGGCGCGGACGTGGTGGCCATCACCGACAGCCAGATGTCGCCTCTGTACCCGCTGGCCACCACGGCGCTGCTGGTGCGGTGCGAGGCGCTGTCCTATGTAGACTCGCTGGCCGCGCCGTTGAGCCTGATGAACGCGCTGATTCTGGCCGTCGGCCAGCAGAAGCGGGAAGAGGTGTCGCAGGTGTTTGCCGAGATGGAGCAGGTGTGGTCGAAATACAGTATTTTCGGGAAAGCGGAAGATGAATAAGGTAACGGTGATCGGCGGCGGCGCCGCCGGTCTGATGGCCGCCATCGCCGCCGCGGAAGGCGGCGCGCAGGTGTGCCTGATAGAGCCCAACGAGCGGTTAGGCAAAAAAGTCAATATCACGGGAAAGGGCCGCTGCAACGTCACCAACGACACGGATCTGGAGGGCCTGATGGCCCACATTCCCTGTAATAGCCGGTTCCTTTACAGCGCCCTGTCCCGCTTCACCAGCCGGGATACCATGGCGTTTTTTGAGGGCTGCGGCGTACCGCTGAAGGTGGAGCGGGGCGACCGGGTGTTCCCGGTGTCCGACAGTGCCTTCGATATCACCGACGCGCTGAAGCGGAAGGTAAAGGCGCTGCATATCCGCTGGGCCCACGACCGGGCCACGGCGGTGGAGACGGCGGAGGGCCATGTGACGGCGGTGACAGGGGAGAAAGGGATATATCCCTCCGACGCGGTGATCATCGCCACCGGCGGCGTGTCCTACCCCGGCACTGGCTCCACCGGCGACGGCTACAAAATCGCCGCCGCGCTGGGGCATACCATCGTGGAGCCGAGAGGTTCGTTGGTGCCGCTGGTCAGCGATGACGATTGCTGCCGCCATATGCAGGGACTGAGCCTGAAAAACGTGGAGCTGACGGCCTATAACCAGAAGAATAAGGCGGTGTTCCGGGAATTCGGCGAGATGCTGTTTACCCACTTCGGCGTGTCCGGCCCGCTGGTGCTGTCGGCCAGCGCCCATCTGCGAAGCTGGGAGAAGGAGCAGTACCGTCTCAGCATCGACCTGAAACCGGCGCTGGACGAGCAGAAGCTGGAGACTCGTATCCTGCGGGACATCAGCGAAAGCCCCAATCGGGACGTGGAAAAGCTGCTGTGCGGTCTGGTGCCCCACAGCATGGCCCCGGTGATTTCCCGGAGACTGGGCCTTCCCCCGACGCTGAAGGCCAATTCCCTGACGAAGGAGCAGCGGCGGGCGCTGATCCGGCTTTTGAAGCATTTTGACATCAACGTGACCGACGTGCGTCCGGTGGCGGAGGCCATCGTCACCGCCGGCGGCGTGAAGGTCAGCGAGGTGAAGCCCAACACCATGGAGTCCAAGCTGGTGGCGGGGTTGTATTTTGCCGGTGAGGTATTGGACGTGGACGCCTATACCGGCGGCTTTAATTTACAGATCGCGTGGGCTACCGGCCATCTGGCCGGTGTGTCCGCGGCGGAGCGGGAGTGAATCAGCATGGAAAAAATCTATTCTGTGGCGGTGGACGGGCCAAGCGGCGCGGGAAAGAGTTCGCTGGCCAAGGCCATCGCGGCGGAGCTGCATATCTTATATGTGGACACCGGTGCTATCTACCGCACCATCGGCTGCTATGCCCGCCGTCAGGGAGTGGACGCCGCCGATACAAAGGCGGTGATCGCTCTGCTGCCGCAGGTGAAGATCGAGATGCGCTATGACGGTCAGGGCCTGCAGCACATGCTGCTGCACGGCGAGGACGTGACGCAGGAGATCCGCCTGCCGGAGATGTCGCTGTACGCCTCGGCGGTGTCGGCCATCCCGGAGGTGCGCTCGTTTCTGCTGGAGATGCAGCGGGACTTTGCCCGCAGGAGCAGCGTCATCATGGATGGCCGGGATATCGGCACCGTGGTGCTGCCCCACGCGGATGTGAAGATCTTTTTGCAGGCGGATGTGGAGGTGCGTGCCCGCCGCCGCGAGAAGGAATTGCAGGAGCGGGGCACGCCCCGGCCCTTTGAGCAGGTGCTGGCGGAGATGAAGGAGCGGGACTATAACGACACCCATCGTGCCGCCGCGCCGCTTCGGGCGGCGGAGGACGCCGTGACCGTGGACACCAGCGAACTGGACTTTCAGCAGAGCAAGGAAAGACTATTGGAGATCATCCGGGAGAAGGTGGGTCTGTGAAGAAGAATCCGTTTTTTGCCTTTGTGTGGAAATTCCTGCGCCCGCTGCTTTTGTGGCTGTTCCCAGTGGAGATCAAGGGCCGGGAGAACCTGCCCGACGAGCCGGTGGTGCTGTGCGCCAACCATTCCAGCGCGTGGGACCCGGTGCTGATCGTCTGCGCTCTGGCGGATGATGTGCCGCTGCGGATCATGGCCAAGCAGCAGCTGTTCCGCATCCCCGTGGTGGGCGGCTTTATCCGCTATATGGGCGCCTTCCCCGTGGATCGGGGCAACAGCGATATCGGCGCCATCAAGACCGCTATCAAGAGCCTGAAGGATGGCTTCAGCCTGCTGATCTTCCCGGAGGGGACACGGGTGAAGAAGGGCCAGCATGTGGAGCCCAAGGGCGGCGCCACCATGATCGCCATTCGCTCCGGCGTGAAGATGCTGCCGGTGTTCATCAGCAGTACCCGGCGGCTGTTCCACAAGCTGTCCCTTATCATCGGCAAGCCCTATGCCCCGGTGTATACCGAGCGGAAGGGCACGGCGGAGGAGTATCAGCAGAACGTGGACGAGGTCATGCGTCAGGTGTACGAGCTGGGCGGTGCGCAATGAGAGTCATTCAGGCGGAGAGCGCCGGTTTTTGCTACGGCGTGGAGCGGGCGGTGAAGCTGGCGGAGCAGACGGCTAAGGAAAAGGGCGGCTGCGTGATGCTAGGCAGCATCATCCACAACGCCCATGTGGTACAGGAACTGGAGACACTGGGCTGCCGCACCGTCAACGGTGTGGACGAGGTGCGGCCGGGGGATACGGTTATCATCCGATCCCACGGCGAGCGCAAGCAGGTGCTGGAACAGCTGGAGGCGGCGGGCGCCATATGCATCAACGCCACATGCCCCAACGTGCTGCGTATCCAGAAGCTGGTGGCGCAGGCGGACGAGGAGGGGCGCATCCCCCTCATCATCGGCGAGGAGCACCATCCGGAGGTGCTGGGCGCGGCCAGCTGGTCAGCGCGGTCGCTGATCTTTGAAACACCGGAAAAGCTGCGGGAATGGCTGGATTCAGATGAAAAAAAACGCAGCCTTCCGCTGGTGGCGGTGGCACAGACCACCTGCATCCGATCCCTGTGGGAAACTTCTTCAAAAATTTTGAAAAAAGAGTGTACAAACGCGAAATTATTTGATACAATATGTAATGCTACGCAAAGACGCCAATCGGAAGCGGCTGAACTGGCCGCCAAGGTCGACGTTATGGTCGTGGTCGGAGATCGTAAGAGTGCCAACACCCAACACTTGACAGAGATTTGCAGCGAGAGGTGTCCCCGGGTCTATCAGATCGAAGGGGCCAGTGAACTTGAGCCAAACTTTCTTAAGGGATGTTCCGTGGCGGGGCTTACAGCCGGCGCGTCCACACCGGCGAGCATCATTAAGGAGGTAAACGAAACGATGAGCGAAGAAATCAAGAACAATGAAGCTATGGAAGAAAGCTTCGAGGAAATGCTGGAAAAATCTTTTAAGACTTTAAATACAGGAGAGAAAGTAACCGGTATCGTGACAGCCATCGGCCCCACCGAGGTGCAGGTCGATCTGGGCTGCAAGCAGGCTGGCTATATTGCCATCGACGAGTTGTCCGCTGATCCCAACGTCAAGCCCGAGGACGTGGTGAAGGTCGGCGACGAGATTGAGACTTACATCATCCGCGTCAACGACGTGGAGGGCTATGCCATGCTGTCCAAGAAGCGTCTGGACGCCGTGAAGGTGTGGGACGATATCGCAGAGGCCTGCGAGAACAAGACCACGCTGGAAGGCAAGGTCACCGAGGAGAACAAGGGCGGCATCGTCGTCAACGTCAAGGGCGTGCGCGTGTTCGTCCCCGCTTCCCAGTCCGGCCAGCCCCGCGGCGCTGAGCTGAGCGAGATGATCGGCAAGACCGTCTCCCTGCGCATCACCGAGGTCAACCGTGCCCGCCGCCGCGTGGTGGGTTCCATCCGTGCCGTGCAGTACGAGGCCCGTCAGGCCGCTCAGGCTGAGATCTGGAACAACATCGAGGTCGGCAAGCACTACAACGGCGTTGTCAAGTCCATGACCTCCTACGGTGTGTTCGTGGACATCGGCGGCGTGGACGGCATGGTCCACATCTCCGAGCTGAGCTGGAGCCGCATCAAGAATCCCGCCGAGGTCGTCTCTGTTGGCGATCCTCTGGACGTGTATGTCATCTCCTTCGATCCCGAGAAGCGCAAGATCTCTCTGGGCGTGAAGGATCACTCCTGCAATCCTTGGGATAAGTTCATGGAGACCTATAAGGTGGGCGACGTTGCCAACGTCCGCATCGTGAAGCTGATGGCCTTCGGTGCTTTCGCTGAGGTCGTGCCCGGCGTGGATGGCCTGATCCACATTTCCCAGATCGCTGACCGCCGCATCGAGAAGCCCGGTGACGTCCTGTCCGAGGGCCAGATGGTGGACGCCAAGATCACTGCCATCGACGAAGAGAAGCAGAAGATTTCCCTGTCCATCCGCGCTCTGCTGACTCCCGCTGCCGACGAGGAAGCTGAGGACGAGGAGTAATTTCCAAGCATGATAAAAAGTGAGCTGTCATATGACAGCTCACTTTTTTTATGTGCTCAATCGCGTTTGAACAGCAGCGACGTGATGAGGAAGAAAATCAGGTTGAGGAGGATCAGACAGACGTGGACCATGACCAATATGGCGGCAGCGGTTATGCCGCAATGAAACGCCATCCAGATCACAATATTGAGCGGCCCCAGCAGAAAGAAGAAAAGCGACAGTAGCAACTCAAAGTAGAGATAGCGCGGGATCACGCGCTGCGATAGCTTGAACAGCTTCTTCATCCGACGGCCCGGAGCCATATAATGTTTGGGATAATAGCGCGAAACGGTATTGATCTGTCCTATCATGCCTATGGCGGCATTTTTGCAGCTCAGACCGGAGAGGAGCGCGATCCCCAGAAACATAAAGATGGAGCCAAAGTCCATGATCGATCCTTTCTGTTACCCGATACTTTACAGATTAAGGGGCGAAGGTGCGGGCCACCTCGCGGCTCAGCTTGGGCGGCATGTTCTCCAACAGGGCTTGAAAGCGCTTCTTGTTGAACTTGATCTTAATGACATCGGTGGCGGATGTTACTCGATTGATGTGCGTTTTCTCAAAGGATGACAGCCGCCGCCGGGACAGCACCAGATAGACAATCACAGTGCCGATGTCCGGCGCACCGGAAGACAATGCCGGTAGCTGGCCCGGTAGATGTAAGGGAACTCCTGATACTCATACGTCACGGGCTTTTTGAAGCAGGAACGCAGTTCGATCTTTTCCGGAGATAACACAAGAATATTGGCCCAGCGAGTATCCACAAACAGTGAGGCGCAAATAGGTGCAAGCATTACTGCCACAAAAAGCGATTCACCGAACACTTGTCCTTTCCGTGATGTCCACGAAGCATCATGAGTTAGTAAAAAAATGCAATAATCGCAGCAAAACCCGCAAAAAATCCACCAAGTGTCAATGAAAACAGATAGGGATCTGCTATGATACGAATTTTTTTCTCTTGCTCCATGGTATCTTACAGATCCAGCTTCAGGTCGCCGTCCTTGATCCAGCCCCACTTCCGCAGGGGGATGGCGAACAGCCACGTCAGTACAGCGGGCAGCACAAAGGAGATCAGGATCAGCCCCAGCCAGTCGAAGCCGGTGATAGCGGCCTTCGCGCCGCTGGCCACATCGTTGACCCAGCCGGTGTATACGCCGATCTGCCCCACGAAGCCGCAGGTGCCCATACCGGAGGACACCGGCGAGCCGTTCATTTGCAGCTTGAACAGGCAGGTAGCCAGCGGGCCGGTGACGGCGGAGGCCAGCGTGGGCGGGATCCAGATGCGGATATTGCGGACGATGTTGCCCATCTGCAGCATACTGGTGCCGATGCCCTGCGCCACCAGACCGCCCCAGCGGTTCTCACGGAAACTCATAACGGCAAAACCCACCATCTGGGCGCAGCAGCCCGCCACGGCGGCGCCGCCGGCAAGGCCCGTCAGGCCGAAGCTGGCGCAGATGGCAGCGGAGGAGATGGGCAGCGTCAGCGCCACGCCGATGATGACGGACACCAGAATACCCATGAAGAAGGGCTGAAGCTCCGTGGCCCACATGATGGCATTGCCCACAGAATAAGCCGCCGCGCCGATAGGCCGCGCCACCAGCGCCGCAAAGCCGATGCCCGCCAGAATGGTGACAACAGGCGTCACCAGAATGTCGATCTTAGTCTCCTTGCTGACGGCCTTGCCAACCTCGGCGGCCAGGATCGCCACGAAGAACACGGCCAGCGGGCCGCCTGTGCCGCCCAGCACGTTGGTGGCAAAGCCCACGGTGATAAGGGAGAACAGCACCAGCGGAGGGGCCTCCAAAGCCTTGCCGATGGCCACGGCCATGGCGGGGCCCACCATCAACGAGCAGAAGCCGCCGATGGTGTAATAGAAGGTCACTTTATTCTGCGTGATGGTCAGAAATGTGTCGGTCAGAAAGCCGATGCCGAACTGCTTGCCGATGGTGTCCAGAATGGTGCCCACCAGCAGCGTGCAGAACAGGCCCTGCGCCATGGCGGACATGGCGTCGATAAAGTAGCGCTTGGCGGAGAAGGTGATGTTCTTCCGCGCCAGAAATGCCCGGACTTTTTCCATACTATGTACCTCATATCCCGTAAAATCAAATGGAGTGGACAGGTGTCAAGACACATGTCCACTCCATTATAAACGACTTGCGGGATTTGTCAATAGCGGCATTACGCCATGCTGCCCTCATACAGCATGCCCATGGACTGAAGCGTGGCCTTCAGGTGGGCAAAGGCATCCTCGCTGGGGCAGGAGAGGGTGTGCAGATGCACCCCGCCGGTCAGAGCGCTGATGGGCTGGGCGTGGGAGTCCGCCATCCGCTGGACGAATTGCTCCACATCATAGCGGCTGGAGAGGGCCAGCGGCGCGGTCAGCTGTCCGTACACCGGATGCTCCACAATCACATCCAGCACGGTGCAGCCGCAGTCCACCATGGCGAACAGCTCCTTCTGCGTATCCCCGCCGCTGTGGTGACAGGCGATGGTGCGCAGCAGGCCCGTCTCGCTGGGGATCATATAGCCGCGGGGCGTGGCGGTGATGCGGTGTCCCTCAGCCCGCAGGAGGGCGATGTCGCCCACCACCACCTGACGGGTGACGGAAAAGCGCTGTGCCAGCGCGGTGGCGCTGATGGGTGCGTCGGCACGGGTCAGCTGTTCATAAATGGCGCTGCGGCGCTGTGCGGCGGTCATGGCAACCCCTCCTGAGACGTAATATACCACATTATATCCCAGATGCGGTGGCACGTCAACTATCGTTGATATGGGATTTTCCTCTTTTCTTTCGGAACAGATTGGTGTATACTATATATTGAAATGATATATGTATCAGGAGGTTTACTGTGTACGAGCGAAGAAAAGAGATCATGCAGAACGTTTTTCTCACGTATCTGCCTGCCAGTAAATTCAAGACCAGCGTGCTCAGCGCCCATCTGGTGACGCCGCTGAGCAAGGAGACCGCTGCCGCCAACGCGATGCTGCCCGCCGTGCTGCGGCGGGGCACCATGCGCTGCCCGGATATGGAGAGCCTGTCCGCCGCGCTGGACACCCTCTACGGCGCACAGATCGACTATACCGTCCGTAAGAAGGGCGAGCGCCAGTGCGTGGGCTTTGTGGCCTCTGTCATCGACGACGCCTTCGCTCCGGCGGGGGAGAAGCTGCTGGAGCCGGTGGCCGACCTGCTGGGCGAGCTGTTCCTTGACCCTGTGACCCGCAACGGCCGCTTTCTGGCGGAGTATGTGGACAGCGAGAAGCAGAACCTTATCGATGCCATCCGCTCCATCCGCAACGACAAGCAGGATTGGGCCGACGTGCGGCTGATGCAGGAGATGTGCGCCGGAGAGCCTTACGGCGTGCTGCGCCTTGGCGACGAGGAGACCGCCGCCAAGATCAACAACCACAAGCTGTTCAACCACTATCGTGAACTGCTGTCCACCAGCCGTATGGAGCTGTTCTACTGCGGCAGCGCCAAGCCGGAGCGGGTGGAGGGTGCGCTGTGCCGCGCCTTTGCCGCGCTGCCCCGGGGCGTGGTGACGGAGGGCGAGCCTGTCCGCCGTGTGGCCGCGCCGGAGGAGCCCCGCTATCTCACCGAGGAGATGGACGTGACGCAGGGTAAGCTGTCCATGGGCTGGCGCTGTGACACCGACGACGTGCCCGCCATGATTATGGCGAACCTGATCTTCGGCGGCACCAGCAACGCCAAGCTGTTCCTGAATGTCCGGGAAAAGCTGTCCCTTTGCTACTACGCTTCCTCCAGCTATGCCCGCTCCAAGGGCATCATGACCATGTCCTCCGGCATCGAGTGCAAGGACTTCCAGAAGGCCCACGACGAGATCCTCCATCAGCTGGAGCTGGTGAAGCAGGGCCAGTGGGAGGATTGGGAGCTGCAAGGCGCTATGGCCACCATGTGCTCGGCGCTGACCTCGCTGTCCGATTCTCAGGGTGCGCTGGAGAACTACTATCTGGGCCAGACGGCCACCGGTGCCGAGGATACGCCGGAGGAGCTGATGGCCGCCCTGCGTCAGGTGACGCCGGAGCGCATCCGGAAGGCCGCCCAGAGCTGCAAGCTTGACACCGTATTCTTCCTGAAGGGAAAGGAGGAGAGCGCATGCTGACCAATTACAGCCGTATCGGCGAGACCGCCCGCTGGGAGACGCTGCCCAACGGATTGCCGGTGTGCATCGTACCCAAGAAGGATTTTCAGCGGAAATACGCCCTGTTTGCCACACGTTACGGCGGCATGGACATGCGGTTCCAGCTGAATGGCCAGTGGCTGGACACCCCCGCCGGTATCGCCCACTATCTGGAGCATAAGATGTTCGACACCGCCGAGGGCAACGCCCTGCAGGAACTGGCCAAAAACGGCGCCGAGCCCAACGCCTTTACCTCCAATGCCATCACCTGTTACTATTTCAGCTCCACCGAGCATTTCTATGAGAACCTGAAGATCCTGCTGTCCTTTGTGTCCGTTCCGTATTTCACCGACGAGTCGGTGGAGAAGGAGCAGGGCATCATCGCGCAGGAGATCGGCATGATCGAGGATAATCCGGAGTGGCAGTGCTATAAGCAGCTGATGCAGAGCCTTTACCACCACAGTCCCGCCCGCACAGCCGTCGTCGGCAGCGTGGAGAGCATCCGCCAGATCACAGCTCAGACGCTGTACGACTGCCATAAGGCCTTCTATACCCCCGCCAATATGTGCCTTGTGGTGGTGGGCGATGTGGACAGTGATGAGGTGCTGCGTCTGGCGGAGGAGGTGCTGCCCAAGACCAGCGGCCCGCTGATTCCCCGTGATTACGGCGCGGAGGAGCCGCTGACGCCCTGCAAAAAGGAAGTCCGCAGCCGTATGGAGATCGCCATGCCCAGCTTCCTGGCGGGTTTCAAGTGCCCGCCGCAGCACGGCGGCGAGGAGCAGGCCCGCAGCACCGCTCTGGGCGAGCTGGCCATCGACGTGCTGGCAGGCGAGTCCAGTCCGCTGTACGCCCGGCTGTACAGTCAGGGCCTCATCAACGGCTCCTTCGGGTGCAGCTATGACATCCTGCCAGGTGTGGCCTACGTCTATATCGGCGGAGACAGCAACGATCCCAACGCTGTGGTAAAGGCGGTGCTGGACGAGGCGCAGCGGCTGGTGAAGGAGGGCATCGATCCCGCCTACTATCTGCGGCTGCGCAACGCCAACTTCGGCACGGCGCTGAAGGCCCTCAACAGCTTTGAGGGTATCGCCGTATCCATGGCCGAGGGCAAATTCCACGACTATGATCCCTACCGTTTCCCGGAGATCTATGACAGCATCAGCGCCGACGACGTGCTGGACTTCATCCGGGAGAATCTGGTGGAGGAGCGCTGCGCCGTGTCTATCATCGAGCCTGTTTCCGGCGAAGCAAAGGAGTGATCTTTTACGAACGGCATGATCATGACCGACAGTCCCATCCGGTTTCCGGGGCTGTTCGGTGATTGGGCGTTTACCGCGTCCTCCAAGGCCATCAACATTGGCCACGGTATCTACTGGTACGGCATCATCATAGCCTGCGGCTTGCTGCTGGCGGTGCTTTTCTGCCTGCGCCAGCGGAAGAATTACGGCATCACCGAGGATGACCTGATGGACTGCATCCTGTGGGGCATCCCCTGCGGCATCATCGGCGCACGTCTGTACTACGTCATCTTCTATCTTGACCTGTTCCGCGACGCGGACGGCAAGTTCAGCTGGAGCAAGGCCATCGCCATCTGGGACGGCGGTCTTGCCATCTACGGCGCGGTCATTGCGGTGGTGCTTCTGGCCATCATCATGGCAAAGCGCAAGGGCTTTAAGCTCTGCGCCCTGACCGATCTGGTGGTGATGGGGCTGCTGATCGGCCAGATCGTGGGCCGCTGGGGCAACTTCATGAACCGCGAGGCCTTCGGCAGCGAGACCACCATCTTTTGCCGCATGCAGCTGACGCTGAAAACCGGCGAGCTGATCGAGGTGCACCCCACCTTCCTGTACGAGAGCCTGTGGAATCTGGTGGGCTTACTGCTGCTGGTTTTCCTCATATCCAAGCACCGGAAGTTCGACGGGGAGAATACCCTCTTCTACTTCCTGTGGTACGGCATCGGCCGATTCTGGATCGAGGGTCTGCGCACCGACAGCCTGTATCTGTTCGACTGGACCATCGGAGGAGCGCCCATCCGGGTGTCGCAGGCGCTGTCCGCGGTGATGGTGCTGGTGTCGGTGTTCCTGCTGGTGTGGAATTTGTGGGTGAAGCCCCACAAGCCGGAGGAGCTGTACGTCAACATCGTGGCAGCCCGCGATGCGGAAGAAAAGAAAACCGAAGAATAAACGAATATCCGGTCTGCGAGTCCGCAGACCGGATATTTTCATACCTTTTCAAATGCTACCGTTTGCTCCTTCATGGAGATCTTACCCACTTGATAGCCGTAGTCGGTAAGCTCCTTCTTGTACCGCAGAAACGAGTGGTCAATGGGGCAGCCCGCGATGCGCTGGATGTCATCAAAGGTCAGCTTGCAGGACTGCCCGCCGTTTTCTTGTATATATTCCCATAAAAGCTGGTATTTGCTCATATCCCGTCCTCCTGAGTCTCATACTCTGTCCTGCTGGAACCGCTCCAGTCCATTTTTCAGCAGTGCTGCCGCCTCTGCGCCCTGCCGCTCACGGATCAGCTCCGTGAACCTGTGCAGCGTGTCAAGGCATGCTTCCACGCCGTAGGCCTCCACATACTCCCGCCAGAACTCCAGATTCACCTGTGTGAAGGCGTTGAAGATCAGCGGCGTAATGGTGTTGCCGCTGAGGAAGGTGACGCCCCGGTGATAGCGGAACAGCGCCTCGGCAAAGGCGGCGGTGTCCTGCTTTGCGGCCTCCTCCACCTGACGCTGCAGATCCTCCAGCGCCGCCATATCCGCCGGTGTGTGGTGGGCGGCCAGCAGCTCCATGGCCGGACCCTCCAGATAGTACCGCAGCTTCAGAATGCTCTCGGCGGTCTTTTTGTCCGGCAATCCGCCGTGATACCGCATAATGGCCATCAGTGTGTCCAGACTGCCGGTCTGGGCATAGTCCGCCACCGTCACGCCCTTGCGGGATACGATGTCCAGAAAACCCAGACGGTGCAGCTCACGAAGACCGTCATGCACCACCGTTTTGCTGACCTTCATGGCGTCGGCCAGCTCCCGCTCGGTGGGCAGCTTGTCGCCGGGCCGCAGCTGTCCCGATAAGATCATACCTTCCAGCTGCTGCACGAACAGCTCCCGAATGGAGGGCGCTACGATCTCACGAAATTCCATGCAATCACTCCTTTGGTCAGACCACGACCATATAATATGGTAGCATATCTTTGTGGGAATAGTCAATAGATTTTACGGACAAAAATTGCTACTATTTTACTGTATAAAGGACAAAATATGCCCTTTCCGGTCTGAAATGAGGCAGATCGGCCGGGGCAGTACAAATGGAGGAGAGACCATGCGCGATATCAACGGCAGTAAGCCCACCAATTTCCCTCTGGATGAGAGCAAGCTACCCTTTGAGATCCCCTGTCCCGACTGTGCGCCCCGGGAGAACCTGCTGAAGCTGGGCGCCATGATCACCAACCGCATCGGCCTGAAAACCACCGTGGACGACCCGGAATACTGGGGTCTGGACGGGGTGCTGACCGATGAGATGGTGGATGTGGCGCTGAAAATGGGCGTCCGTAAGCCCAAGACCATCGCCCAGATGATGAAGCTGACCAAGATGGAGCGTGAGCCGCTGGAAAAGCTGCTGGACGAGATGTCATGGCTGGGCCTTCTGGAGTACAACTGGGAGAATCTGGACGGCAAGAACCCCAACCACGAAAAGCGCTGGATCCTGCCTCTGTTTGTACCCGGCAGTGCCGAGTTCCTGAATATGCGGAAAAGCCAGATTGACGAGCATCCCGAGGTGGCCGCATTCTTTGAGCGCATGACCATGCTGCCGCTGGAGAAGATCACCCCCATGGTGCCTCCCGGAGGGGCGGGTATCGGTATGCACGTTATCCCCGTGGAGAAGGCCATCGAGACGGAGAACGAGGCCATCAGCCTGGAGAAGATCTCCTACTGGCTCCATAAGTACGAGGGCAAGTACGCCAAGAGCATGTGCTCCTGCCGCGCCAGCCGCGCCAAGCTGGGCGAGGGCTGCGGCGACGATGTGGAGAACTGGTGCATCGGCGTGGGCGACATGGCCGACTATATCGTGGAGACCCAGCGGGGCGAGTACATCACCTATGACGAGGTGATGGAGATCTTCAAAAAGGCCGAGGACAACGGCTTCGTCCACCAGATCACCAATATCGACGGCGAGGAGAAGATATTCGGCATCTGCAACTGCAACGTTAACGTCTGTAACGCCCTGCGCACCAGCCAGCTCTTCAACACCCCCAATATGTCCCGCAGCGCCTATGTGGCGGCGGTGGAGACGGAGAAGTGCGTGGCCTGCGGCCGCTGCGTGGAGAACTGTCCCGCCGGTGCGGTGAAGCTGGGCCAGAAGCTGTGTACCAAGGACGGCTTTATCGAATACCCCCGGCAGGAGCTGCCGGATGAGGTGAAATGGGGCCCGGAGAAGTGGGCCATCGACTACCGCGACAAGAACCGGGTCAACTGCCACGACACCGGCACTGCGCCCTGCAAGACCGCCTGTCCTGCCCACATCGCCGTACAGGGCTATCTGAAGCTGGCAGCACAGGGTAAATATCGAGAGGCCTTGCAGCTTATCAAGCGGGAGAATCCGTTCCCCGCCGTATGCGGCCGCATCTGTAACCGGCGGTGTGAGGATGCCTGCACCCGCGGCACCGTGGATCAGGCCGTGGCCATCGACGAGGTGAAGCGGTTCATTGCCCAGCAGGATCTGGATGCCGCCACCCGCTTTGTGCCGGAAAAGGTCATCCCTAAGGTGGACGGCGAGTTCGGTGATAAGATTGCTGTCATCGGTGCAGGCCCGGCGGGCATGAGCTGCGCCTTCTATCTGGCAGAGAAGGGCTATCGGCCCACGGTGTTTGAGAAAGAGACCCGGCCCGGCGGTATGCTGATGAACGGTATCCCCTCCTTCCGGTTGGAAAAGGATGTGGTGGAGGCGGAGATCGATGTGCTGCGGGAGATGGGCGTGGAATTCCGCTGCGGCGTGGAGGTGGGCAAGGATGTGACCATCGCCCAGCTCCGTGAGGAGGGCTATCAGGGCTTCTATGTGGCCGTGGGTCTCCAGTCCGGCGGAAAGCTGAACATCCCCGGCGGCGAGGCACAGGGCGTGCAGGCCGGTATCGACTTCATGCGCCATGTGAACAGCGGTCTTTGCAGCAAGATGAGCGGCAGAGTCGTGGTCATCGGCGGCGGCAACATCGGCGCCGACGTGGCCCGCACCGCCCTGCGCTGCGGCGCGGCGTCCGTGGATCTGTACTGTCTGGAGGGCTATGAGGACATGCCCATGGGCGAGGAGGATCGCGGCGAGTGTGAGCGCGAGGGCATCACCATCCATGCGGGATGGGGCCAGACGGAGATCGTGGAGCAGGACGGCAAATGCGCCGGTATCCGCTTCCGCAAGTGCCTGTCCGTGAAGAACGCCGAGGGCCGCTTTGACCCGAAGTTCGACGACGCCGTTACCGAGGAGACCGCCTGCGACGTGGTGCTGTACTGCATCGGCCAGAAGGTGGAGTGGAAGGAGTTGCTGACGGGCACTAAGGTGGAATTCAACCCCAACGGCACTGTGAAGGCCGACCCCGTCACCTATCAGACCGCCGAGCCGGATATCTTCGTGGGCGGCGACGTCTACACCGGCCAGAAGTTCGCCATCGACGCCATCGCCGCCGGTAAGCAGGGCGCGGTGTCCCTGCACCGCTGGGTGCAGCACGCCACGCTGACCATTGGCCGTGACCGCCGCCAGTTCATTGAGCTGGACAAGGAAAACGCCCTCATTGCCATCGACAGCTACGACAACACGCCCCGCCAGCAGATCGGCTATAACGAGGCGCTGCGCAAGACCTTCCGGGACGAGCGCGTGGCCTTTACCGAGGAGCAGGTGAAGAAGGAGACGGCCCGGTGTCTGGGCTGCGGCGCCAGCATCGTGGATCCCAACAAGTGCATCGGCTGCGGCATCTGCACCACCAAGTGCGCCTTTGACGCCATCCACCTGCACCGTGAGCGCCCCGAATGCAGCACCATGTATAAGTGCGAGGACAAGATGAAGGCCATCCTGCCCTATATGATCAAGCGCAACTTCAAGATCAAGCGCGCCGCCAGAAAGAGCAAGTGATATGCACGAGCTGGGGATCGTATTTCACGTTATCAAGACCATCGAGCAGGTGGGGCAGGAGCAGGGGCTGCAGAACGTGGCCTCCGTCACGCTGGAGCTGGGGGAAGTGTCCGGCGCCATTCCCCACGAGCTGGAGAGCTGCTGGGACTGGGCGGTGAAGCGGACGGAGCTGATGCCCGACGCAAAGCTGCGCATCGAGACCATCCCGGCGGTGACCCACTGCGGCAGCTGCGGGCAGGACTACGCCACCGTGCCGCAGGGCCGTACCTGTCCCCATTGCGGCAGCGGGGATACATGGCTGATCCGGGGCGATGAGATCAACATCAAGGAGATCGAGGCGATATAATGGAACGATACAAGATCATCGAAGTAAAGGAGAGCGTGTTCGCCAACAACGACCGTGAGGCGGCGCGTCTGCGGGAGGACTTGAAGCGGGAGAAGACCTTTCTGCTGAATCTGATGTCCTCGCCCGGCAGCGGCAAGACCACCACGCTGCTGCGTACCATCGAGACGCTGAAGGATGAGCTGCGCATGGGTGTCATGGAGGCGGACATCGACTCGGACGTGGACGCGGAGAAGATGGCCGCGGCTGGTGTGAAGTCCATCCAGCTCCACACCGGCGGCATGTGCCATCTGGATGCGGGCATGACGGAGCAGGGGTTGAAGGAGATCGGCACCGCCGATCTTGATCTGGTGGTGCTGGAGAACGTGGGCAATCTGGTTTGCCCGGCGGAGTTCGATACCGGTGCGGTGAAGAACGCCATGATCCTCTCGGTGCCGGAGGGCCACGACAAGCCCCTCAAGTACCCGCTGATCTTCACGGTGTGCGACGCGCTGATCATCAACAAGATCGACGTGCTGCCCTACTTTGACTTCGACATGGACAAAGTGGTGGAGTACGCCCACATGCGCAATCCCAAGCTGAAGATCTTCCCCATCTCCGCCAAGACCGGCGAGGGTGTGGACGCCTGGTGCGGCTGGCTCCGCCAGCAGGTGAAGGACTGGACAAACTGAAAGAAGGACGGTACTCGGACGAGTACCGTCCTTCTTTACCACTCAGACCCGGTGCAGAATAGCATCCAGATCCTGCTGGGGCGCGGTGATGGGCTGGAGCCCATAGGCGTCCACCAGCGTTTTCACCACCGTCTCGGACAGGAAGGCGGGTAGGGTGGGGCCAAGGTAGATGTTCTTGACGCCCAGCGCCAGCAGGCTCAGCAGGATGCACACCGCCTTCTGCTCGTACCACGACAGCACCAGCGTCAGTGGCAGGTCATTGACGGTGCAGCCGAATGCCTCTGCCAGCGCCAGCGCGATGCGGACGGCACTGTATGCGTCGTTGCACTGGCCCACGTCCAGAATACGGGGGATACCGCCGATTTCGCCCAGATCCAGATCGTTGAACCGGAACTTGCCGCAGGCCAGCGTCAGCACCAGCGAGTCCATGGGCGTGCGCTTGACGAATTCCGTGTAGTAGTTGCGGCCGGGGTGGGCGCCGTCGCAGCCACCCACCAGAAAGATGTGCTTCACCGCGCCGCTTTTGATGGTCTCGATGATCTGCGGGGCCTTGTCCAGCACGGCGGCGTGAGCGAAGCCGGTAGTCACCATGTGGCCGCCGTTGATGCCGCTCATGCTCTGGTCGGTCTGATAGCCGCCCAGCGCCTGTGCCTGACGGATGAGCGGGGAGAAATCCTTGCGGCCCTGCGCGTCGGCGGAAATGTGCCGCAGTCCGTCATAGCCCACCACCGAGGTGGTATAGACCCGGTCGGCGTAGCTGGGGCGGGGCGGCATCAGACAGTTGGTGGTGAACAGCACCGGCGCGGGGATGTTGGCGAATTCCTTCTGCTGGTTCTGCCACGCCGTGCCGAAGTTGCCCGCCAGATTGGGGTACTTCTTCAAGCCGGGATAGCCGTGGGCAGGTAGCATCTCGCAGTGGGTGTAGACCTTGACGCCCCGTCCGGCGGTCTGCTCCAACAGCTGGTGCAGGTCATCAAGATCGTGACCGGATACCACGATAAAGGGGCCCTTCTTCACGTCGATGTTGACGCGGGTGGGCACCGGATCGCCAAAGGTCTCCGTGTTGGCCCGGTCCAGCAGCGCCATGCACCGGAAGTTGATCTGGCCGAACTCCATAATGAGGGCCAGCCATTCCTCTACGCTGTGCTCCTGTGCCAGCGCGGCAAGCCCCTTATAGAACCACTTTTCCACCTCTTCGTCGCGGTAGCCCAGATTCATGGCGTGGTGGGCGTAGGCTCCCATGCCCTTCAGACCGAACAGCAGCGTGGCGCGCAGGGAGACGGTGTCCGTTTCTCCCTTCCAGAGCCATGTGCTGTCCTCGTCGGCGGTGGAACCGCCCTGCCGCCGCAGCGCCTCATTGACCCGGTCGGTAAAGGCACGGATGGCGGCATTGTCGAAGTTCACGTTGGTCAGCGTGGTGAACAGTCCGTCCGCCAGCAGCCGCGTGACCTCCGGCGGATATTCCTCCCGCTGGCTGCAGACCTCCGCCAGACGGATCAGACGGCACACCAGCTTGTCCTGTAAATGGGCGGTCTCCGGCTGCTTGCCGCATACGCCGGTCTTGACGCAGCCGCTGCCGCCGGCGGTCTGCTGGCATTGAAAACAAAACATTTCTGACATGGTACATACCTCCTGTGATCGTTGCAGGTAGTATGTGCCATTTTGGAAAGGAATATCAACAAACAAATAGAAACGGCATGCTTTCGCATGCCGTTTCTATTTGAAGTAAGAGAGAAAACAAACTGTCGGTGTTGTTTATGCGGCGGCGTGGCTGGGGGTGAACACGCGGGCGTTGCTGCGCTCCTCCCGTGTGCGCTCCATCAGATTGGCCTTTGCGGTGCTCAAAGTGAACACGGCGCCGAACAGCAGGGGCAGATAGCCACCGGCTTCACGGATGGGGGCGTCAGCAGCGGTCATCAGAAAGGCGGTCGCCACCACCAGCATGAGGGAAACGATGGAGATCATAATGTAAGTGTTGATATTTTTCATGGTAGTGTCCTCCTTGAAAAAGTATTTTTAGGGGTTTCTTTCTTTTGTGACTATATAGTAGAATAATTAACAAGAAAAGTAAAGCTATGGAATGTGATAGCGCATATCAGTAATGCTTTCAGCACGATTGCGCATATCGACCGGCAAAAACCGGGTTGAAGGAATGAAAAAGTGTGATATCATCAAAACATGTACAGCGTATGAGACGGCGGCGTCATGAGTCATATCGCCGTCTGCGCTTCTTTCCCGGACGAAATCACTTTACATATAAGGAGGAAACCACGATGAGACAGTATGTGATCGATGCCTTTACCGACCATGTGTTTGCAGGCAACCCTGCCGCTGTTTGTGTGATGGACAAATGGCTGGACGAGGAGAAGATGATGGCCATTACCATTGAGAACAACCTCTCCGAGACGGCCTTTGCCGTGAAGGAGGGAGAGAAGTATCTTTCGATTACTATCTGATGCACGTCCAGAGCGCGGAGATCTTCAAGCACTTTAAGAGCTGCCGCACTTATGAGACGGCCTTTGCCCTGAAAGAGGAGGGGAAGGTGCGCCATGTGGCATTTCCTTCCACGACCGAGCGGAGGTGCTGGAGCAGATCCTGACGGAGTATCCCCAGATCGAGGTGGTACAGATCCAGTTCAACTATCTGGATTACGACGATCCCGCAGTACAGAGCCGGAAGTGCTATGAGGTGTGCCGGAAATTTGGCAAGCTGGTGATCGTTATGGAGCCGGTAAAGGGCGGCAATCTGGTAAAGCTGCCGGAGGATGCTAAAGCTGTGCTGAACGAGCAAGAGCTTGCCGCCGTGAAGAAGGTGCAGGAGATCTTCCGGGGGAAGAACCTGATCCCCTGTACCGCCTGCCGGTACTGTGTGGACGGCTGTCCCATGCATATCGCCATCCCGGATCTGTTCGCTACCATGAATACCAAGCAGCTTTATCACGACTGGAATGCCGATTACTATTATAACGAAGTCCATGCCCGGCCACAAGGCCTCTGACTGCGTGAAATGCGGCCGGTGCGAAAAGGCATGTCCCCAGCATCTGCCCATCCGTCAGCTGCTGATGGACGTGGTGGAGGAGTTCGAGAAGAAAGAGAATTGAACCATAAAAAAATCCGCAAACCGATCGGCTTGCGGATTTTTTGTTTCCAACACATCAGGCCAGCTTCAACTGGAGGCATGCGCAGCAGGGAACGGCGGCCGGTTTACGGCGGATGTCGCTGTCCATAGCGGTCAGCGCGGCCTTGACGGCGCTCCAAGAGAAGACGAGACCGAACAGCAGCGGTATGCAGACGGCGGCTGCATGGCCGGTGCCGCTTAACGAAAAGGCGGATGCCGCCACCAGCATGAGGGAAACCACGGCAGTTGTCAGGTAAGCACGGATGTTTTTCATGGTAGCTTCCTCCTTAGATGATAATTTGGGGCTTGTGCTTTCTGCAATGATATAGTAGAATATTTAACAAGAAAAGTAAAGCCACAGAACATTATGATAGATGTAAGAAAAACTGATAATATAGGGAGGAAAAATATGGAAACAGCACGGTGCAGAGCCTTTCTGGCAGCGGCGGAAACAGGCAGCTTTTCCAAGGCGGCGGAGGCGCTGAGCTATACGCCCTCCGGCGTGAACCAGCTGGTGACGGCGTTGGAAAAGGAGTTGGGCTTTCCGGTGTTCCGCCGGAACACCAAGGGCGTGACTCTGACGGAGAACGGCGAGCTGCTGCTGCCCACGGTACGGGAGTTTCTGCGGCAGGAGGACCGGATCTTTGAGCTGTCGGCGGAGATGAACGGGCTGCTGATCGGCAGCGTTACCATCGCGTCCTATTCCAGCATCGCCACCCACTGGCTGCCGGCGGTGATCCGGGCGTTCCAGCAGGACTATCCCCAGATCCGCATCAAGCTGATGGAGGGCATCTGGCAGGAGGTGTCCAAGTGGCTGGACGACCGTGCGGCGGATATCGGCTTTTTCAGCTATCAGGAGGGGATGCCCTACGACTTCATTCCGCTGGCGGAGGACCCCATGCTGGCGCTGCTGCCGAAGGATCATCCTCTGGCACAGGCGGAGACCTATCCGCTGGAGAATTGCAAATATGACCGCTTCATCATGCCGGCGCTGGGCTGCGACGACGATGTGGAGGCGCTGTTTGCCAAGAACGGCATCGAGCCGAACGTGCAGTTCACCACGCTGGAGAGCCTGTCGGTCATGTCCATGGTGGAGCAGGGTCTTGGCATGAGCGTCATGAACAAGCTGATCACGGAGAAGCGCATCTGCGATATCGTTATGCTGCCCATCGACCCGCCGTCCCAGATCACGCTGGGCGTGGCCATGAACTCTAAGGCGGACGTGTCCCCGGCGGTGAAGATGTTCCTGAAATATGCCGTCAGGATGCTGACAAAGAAAACAACTGCATAAAGAAAAACGCCAAATGCGAAAGCAGTTGGCGTTTTTTTTGGTGACCCGTACCGGATTCGAACCGATGTTAAAGGCGTGAGAGGCCTCTGTCT
>ENA-UOJG01001230-UOJG01001230.1-human-gut-metagenome-genome-assembly--contig:-C47-NODE-1230-length-28756-cov-53.135117_pt1 | contig 28756 bp, 28 predicted proteins | sample MGYA00242340_ERZ723887 | MGnify/ENA metagenome assembly ERZ723887 | reverse complement strand
TTGCGTAAGAGCCAAAGAGGAATACCGCTTTCACACCGTACTGCTTTGCCACCGGCGCGATTCGCTGCTGAATTTCGTAGATTGAATAAATCATAAGCACTCCTCCTTTGATTTCATTATACCCAACAAATGCCGGAATGTCCACGTTTTTGTTCTGACAGCTCTGATATATCATTTCATTGCGGGCGTATCCACCCAAGTGACGGAGCATCCATCGTAGAGGAAAAGCTGGACACAGTACCAGCACGGGTCACCAGTGTCATTGACACCTCTTGCCAGCCCAACGCCAATCTCAGATAGCTTTGGGTTGACCATGTTCTTGTTGTGGGTTGTCGAAGCGCTCCAATCTGCCACGGCCCGTTCGGCAAGTGTCTGGTCAGACAGCACCCAATCTGCGATGCGATGGATATTTTCGGCCATGTAAGGACAATCCGTGGCGGTATTGAATTTTCTGCCATCCGGCCTTGTGTGAGAATAGACGGTATGCGCAGCCATCTCGTCGGCTCGTACCTGCGCCGCCTGCATGAGCCTGTCGTTGACGCGCAGTGCAGCAACGCCATTTTCGCGCCGCAGCGCATTGGTGCAGTCGATGATGTCCTGTTTTGCGGTGGCAACATCTGTCTGCGAAGGATGTTCCATGGGCTTTGCCTCCGCAGACTTTTCTGGCGCTTCGCCGGTGTACGGCTTTTCCGATTCGACCTGCACACATTTGGCATCGCCGTCCCAGCAGACATTGAAGCCGACCTGTTCGCCAATGTCCCGCAGCTTCACATAGTTGTTTCCTTTGATACGATAGGCTTCCATCTGTACTTCCCGTCCATCGACAAATATACGGTGGGTGCTGCGCTCTGCCATGATCCCGGCGGCATAGGCAGTGGTGGTGACGCCCGCCAACAGCAGGCAGGTGAGAAAACCGGCTGCAAAACTTCCTCGCTTCATGGTGTGTACCTCCAAATCCTTTGATGGCTTCATGGTATCGCGGATACTGCCGTGTGTCAAAAAACGAGGAAAAGAAGCACAGAAAAGTTTTTCACATCAATGTTAAAAACTTTCTATTTGGGAAAGTTATTAACATTGATGCTATTTTGCAAGAAAACCGCCCTGATTTCTCAGAGCGGTTTTCTTCCTGTTGATGTTTGATTCGTTCTTATGCGGGAAAACATTTCGTCGGCTGTGTATCGGACAGCAGATAAAGCCGCAGCATTTTCGGCCTCGCCCAGCTTTCGTTCGATCAGATCAACGGTATCCATCTTCTGTTATACGATGGCGCTGAGATGATCCCAGTCAATATCGCTGTCCGCGACAAAGCCGCTTTCTTCTGCCGCCTTGATGCGCTGTGCCTCCTCCGGCGTCACTTTTGTGAAGTCGGGGTCCCACGCTTTCACCAGCTTCTTGATGAACTCATAGGCAAAGTTTTTATCTTCGTCAGGCAGCATATCCATCATGCGGGCAGCGTCAATAGCCATGTCAGACATAAATACTACCTCCTTACTTGTAGATGTCTCCTCGGTTTCCGATGTCAATAATGAATAGAATGTCGATCTCATTATCAACACCATACTTATAAATGATGCGCCACGAGCCAACTCTGAGCCGTTTCCGGTCATCATTGTACCCCTGCATGACCTTAATATCTCCTTTCGGGGGAGTCAAGGTCAAGTCCTGAATCGCCGCCCTAATCCGGGCAACGGACTTCTTATCCAGCTTGCTCAGAAATTTCAGCGAATCCTTGGAATACTTGATTACCATGTGACACTTCCTTTCGAGGATAGCTTCTCATCCTCTACTTTATTTTATCAGGCCACTGCCCGCTATGCAATGATTTCTTGCTGTCACAAATCGTTAATTTTCTATGACCATCACAGCATCTCATCATTTTTCTCGAGCCTGCACACACCAGCGGTAATCCGGCTGATCCATCACGCAGGTGACAAGGGTGATGATATTTTCCGTGCTGTCGTTTAGGACGCTGGTATCGTCCACGCCGATTTTACTGACGGAGTACACCTCGTAGCTGCGTGTGCCAAGCTGGGTAGTCAGCTTGATGGTGTCCCCAATGTCAAGGGTGTGAATTTTGCCAAAGTGATTGTTGACGCCCCGATTATGGCCCGCAATCGCCACATTGCCTTCCCAGATGGAGGTGCTGGCAAAATGGCCCGCGCCCTTGCGGAGCGCGTTGCTGTCCGTTCCCTGATATACCTTGACAGAAAGTCCGATGGCAGGAATATTCAACGTTCCGAGGGAGCCATCTCTGTAATACAGGTCTTCCGTGATCGCCGTGTATTTCAACGGCGTGTTGGTGCCGGTTGCCCCACCAGCGATGCTGCCGGAAGCGGAGGGCGGCAGGACGGTCACACCGCCTGTGCCGCTGACCGTTCCCGTGGCCGAACTGCTCACAAGGTTTGGCGTCAGCAGTTCTCCGGCGTTCAAGGTGTAGGAGGTGGGCGAGCCAAAGACGGGCGGGATATAGGCGGCGTTTTTGCTCCGGTCGGTATTCGCGGGCTTATCCATCGTGACATAAATGGTATCGTCCGAAGTGGGGCGTCCGAACAGTCCTGCGTCCGGGCCGTCAAAGTGATACTCCAATGCCGATGCAGGCATGGAAAAAGCCGCCAGCATACAGCAGGCGGCCATCAGCGTGGTCAGATATTTTTTCATGCGGCATACCCTCTTTTCTTATTGATGTAGTGCTTGTAGCCTTTGTAACCGGCATAGCCGCAGCCGCCCAGCGCCGCAGCTCCCACGGGGAGCAGCAGCCACAGCCAGTTAAAATCAACGCCGCTCTTTGCCGATGCCGCAGCGCCGACGCTGGAAAAAACGGCGGTGTAGATCACCGTATCACAGCTTGAGCGGGTGACATCACCCTTATAGTCCGCCGTGACGGTGTAGCCGGTGGCATATTTGCTGGTGGCGGTGCCGGTGTAGCTTGCCACAGCGGTATAGCGAATGGGAATGTCATAGCCGTCCGTGGGATCGACCGCCGCCTCCTGCCAGCTTACATCGGCAAGGGTCAGGGTGCGGCCATTTTCATTCACGGACTTGGGAACAAGGGACACATCGGCGTCGGAGAGATTGGGATAGGTGCGCTCCGCCGTCACCGTGCGGCTGCTGGTCCCATAGCCCGCTGCCTCCACCTGAATGGTGGTGTGGTCAAGGGACAGGACGCCCTCATAGCCGTCCTCGGTCTTGACCTCCAGCTTTGGCTCCAGCATTTTCAGAATTTCCGCCATGTCCTTGGTCTTGCTCTCCAGCGTGACCACCTCGATATGCTCCCGCGTGTCCGTTTCTGCCTGGTCGTTTTTCAGCAAATCAAGGAGCGTATAGGTGCGGCCCTCACGCTCAAAGTCAGCGGTGGGGATCGTGGCGGGATCGTCCTTTGCGGTCAGGTAGTAGACCTTTTCCAAACGGTATACACCGTTTTCCTCGCTGGCTCTGACCTCGGCGGGATAGGCGGAAATGCCGGGTAGCGTATCTGCGGCAGAAAGCATCGCGGATACCGTATCGGCTTCTGCCATGGGCTCTGCGGCCAACGCCGCGACGCTCATGCTGCACAGCATCAGCGCCGTGCAGAGAGCAAATGCAAGTTTCTTTTTCACGCTTCGTCCTCCTTCCTCAGCGAACGGGCCGGTTCTGTTCCGGCTGCTTGCGCTCCTGCGGAGAGATCTCACGCTGAATATCATTTTGCAGCTTGCGGAAATACTTTTGCAGGCTGTCCACCACGCCGCGGCGATCCTGCACCTCCATGCCGTCAAACACCTGCCCCACGCGGCTCACATCGGGCTGCGGGGTCTCCACGCCGAAATTGCGGCAGAGCATATAGCTGACGCTCTCGGCGTCCATGGCGCAGTCCTCACGGGTATAGTAGGGATAGCGTCCGTGGTCATGGATACCGGCGTGGACGATCTCGCGGGAGAGCGCCGCAAAGATCTTGCTGTCGATCAGGCGGCTGGATACCGTAATGCTCTGCGTCTTAGGATCATAAACAGCATCCTGATACATGGTGCTGCTGGTGACCACGGGAACGGGGGAGCTGTCCAGCAATCGGCGCAGGGCGGCGTCCATTTCCGGTGTATTATCTTTCAGGCTCAGCGCCGGAACACCGGCCTTGCCGTGGGTCTGCGTCACATCAAAAACACGCCCGATCTTATAGCCGTGATACTCCCTTCCGTCCTTCACATAGGTGTCTGACACACGGATCTTCATGCCGTTCTCATCGCGGTTGACGCTGCGCCCCAGCCGGTTCCACACCTCCAGACTGTTGATGTAGGTGATCTCCGGGTTCTGCGCCATTGCCAGCATCACATTAGACGCGCTATATCGCGGGTTGATGGCCTGCGTATCCAGATAGTGGAGGTATGCGCTGGGTTCGCTGGTGACACGCATGACCGCATCATCGGAAAGCTGTCCCAATTCCTCGCGCTCCGCCGCCTTTCTGCTCTTCCAGTCCTCGTCCCTCTGCTGCTTCTGCTGGATCAAATCGTCTAACTTTGCCATGATTGTTTCTCCTTCTCAAAATCAAATTATTCCCGCGTAGGCATAGCCTTTTGAATGGCCTCCCGCACGGTGTCCTTGGTGGGAGCTGTGCCGTCCCGCTCCGCTGCGGCTTGCAGCGCCATCAGACGGCTGCGGACGGAGGGGCGGGCATCAGCTCTCTCCGTAGCCGGTTCCATAGACGCTCTCACACCAGTCCCGCGCGCCTTCGAGCTGCTCTCGGACGGAGCGCGGGCGTTCTCTTTTTTTGCGGCAGCGTCCTCCTTCACCGGGGCAGGATAACCCATGCGTTCAAAAATGCGGTTGATCTGCTTGGCGTCCCTTGCCTTGGCCATGATCTCCACCGTTCCGGTCTTTTCCACCTTATTGACGATGGGATAAAACAGAACGCCGTAGCGTTTGGCCTCCATCTGGAAGCCCTTCAAGTCCTCCTGCTTCACAGAGAAGATGGTCAACTCCTCACCGTCGTGGATCAGGCGCTTGAGGTTGGTCTTGCCTGCGAGCTTCTGGTTGTCGTTGGCAAGGGCGATCAGCAAGGCGGCAAGATTTTTCGCTCCCAGCCCCGCCAGCTTGAGAGCGCTCTCGGTGATCTGGATACCCTCACGCACCATCAGGTCAGCGGTTTCACCGTTGGTACTCATGCTCGTGTTCCTCCTTGTTCTTTAGATTTTTCTGCCGTTCAGCCTGCGCCTGCTGGCATTGCTGGGATACCTTCGGAATGTCCGATTGTATCCTGCGGCACAAACGCAGCTCCCTGCGCTTTTCCCGCAGGGCGGCAGTCTGCTGTTGGATCTCCGCGCTGTACTTGGCTTGTGCTTCTTCATCGCTGGTGTTCCTCCTTTCTTGATAAAGTGGTTTTCTCTGCTCTTCCAACAAGCGAATGTCCCACTCAAGCACACGGATACGCTGCTCCAGCTCCGCTTCGGTGGTGATCCCGCTTGATAAAAGATATTTGAATTGCTGCTCATACCGCTCCAAATGAATGACCTCCCGCTTGACGGAAAAGGGCAGCTTGGGCGGCAGCTTTTTCCGCCTGCCCCCACGCAGCAGGTAGAGGTAACGGAGATAGAGGGCGTGAAAGCCGGTGATTTTCTTTTTTCGGACGGTGGCCAGTTTGCCCTTTGTTCGGTAACGCTTGACAGGTTGGGTGACGGTCGGCGGGGTCATGCCGCCGTGCCGCTGGCGGGAGAGCCGCAGCAGAATATCCGCTTCGGTGTAGCCCTCGCCCAGACTGTCCAGCCGGATCGCCCGCTTTGCGCCGGGTGGCTTGACCGTTGTGTATTTCCGATTGGAGCTGTGCCGCACCTCGTAGCCGTTTCGTCGCAGGAGCATGAGAAAGGAATCGTAGGTGTAGGCTTGCCCAATAATCGTGTCAATGTCGGCGCGGATCACGCCGCGCACGGTAGGCTTGCCGCCCTGTTCCGCCTTCCACTCGGCGTAATGCTTGCCCTTGCCTTGCGGGGCGATGACGGATAGGTCGTTCTCCCGGCACAGTGCGTCTGAGGTACCGCGCACATCGTTGTAGTAGCTCTCCGGGCTGGAATGATACTTGTGTCCATCCGTGCGGGAAACAGAATTGACCACGATGTGATTATGCGGGTGGGCCTTGTCTAAATGGGTCCCGATGACGGCTTCAAAATCCTCACCGAATAATCGCCGCGCAAACTCGCACCCGACCTCATGGGCCTGCTCCGGCGTCACCTCGCCGGGTGCAAAGGATTGAATGAAGTGATAGCCGAGGACGCCGCCCATCTTTTTGTATATCTTTTTCGTTTTCTGCATGGCAGCAAAGGCGGTTTCGGCAGACCGGCAGTTCAGCGTGGTCACAAAGCGCACGGTATCGGTTTTCTCCGGGTCAGCGGTGTAGACGATCCGCTCGTCCAGCTCGGTCTTTTCCCCATTGACGGCGTACTTCACGCGGTCGTCCAGCCTTGCGCGGATGGCGAATACCTTGGTGCATGCCATGTCACAGCCGCTCCGCGATGTTCCAGATCGTTTCCTGCGCCGCCGTGATCGCGGCGATGTCCTCGTGGCTGGCAAAGCCACGGGCGTTGACCGCGCGGGTGATCTGATTGATGTTGTTGCCGATGGCGGCAAGCTGGCGGCGAATCTCGGCGTACTCGTTGGGTGGCCTTGGCCGCATTTTTTCACCGGCGATCAATGCCCGAAGATAGACCTCCGTAGGGAAACCGGAAATTGCCACCTGCTCCTTTAGGTGCCGGTGTTCCGCTTCGTTCAATCGGAGAAGAATAGAGATAGATCGTTTTCTGATAACAGATTCCTCCTTGAAATAGGATGGGGTCTTAGGGGGCTTGCTCCCCTAACAAGCGCATTTGGATAGCCAAATGCTATGCTTGCGACTGCAACGCAGCCGCAGGCTGCGTGCAGCCCTGACCCAGCCGAAAAACAGATCAGCGCGCGTCCCCACCACGGGTTCTTACCCTGCCGCTGATCCCTTTCACAAGTTGGAGCTGGTTGTTGTAGTCCTTTCCGCGCCGTGGTGGGTTGTCGATGACCTCATATTGGGGAAGGCACTTTTGAATGGCCGCCGATGCCGTCCGTCCCGGCCCGTCGTTATCCAGGCACAGCACGATCCGCGCCACGCCGGGGTTGTCCTTCAGGTATTGCTCCAGCGCCGCGGGGAATCGGATCGAGCCATCCTTCCGTGGCTGATAGATGCCGGAGAGGGACAGTGTGTTGGCTGTGTGCCAATCCTGCCCCCGCAGCTTCAGCAGTGTCAGGTAAGAAAGGGCGTCAATGGCAGCTTCAAATACACAGAGGGTTTTGCCACCGGCGTGGAGTGGGACGGCGAAGGAAAACCGCTTATCACTGCCGGGGACTTCACCGGCAAAGGTGGTATCCGAAAGAGTCCCACGCAGCGCACCATAGGCGGGACTGTCCCCGTCGTAGCCCACGAATACGCAGTTATGATGCTCTGCGTCCTCATAGAGTTGCCCGTGCTTGATGCAGTGGTTGATGATCTCAGCGTCAATCCCCCGGCTCCGCAGATATGCAAAAACACGCCGGTTGTCGGCGTGTTTGGGTGGCAGGGCAAATTCAGTTTTTATAGGCGGTGCAGCCCGCATTGGCGTGGGCGGCACACGGGGCAATTCTCCAAGGATGCGCTGAACGGCATCCAGAAAGGAAAGTCCCTCCACGCGGGTCAGATAGTCCAGCGCATTCGTGCCGCCGATGTTCCGCGACCACCAGCACCATTTCCCGTTGGAGATTTTTAGGCTGTCGTGGGTGCGGGTGGTGTAGGTGCCACTTCCAACATAGACCAGCTCGTCCGGTTCAAACCGCCGCAGGTAGGTCAGCAGGTCCATCTCGCGGGCAGCGGCGATCTGGTCTTTTGATAAGTAAGGCGTAATGTTCACCTCCTGGGGACATGAAAAAAGCGCAAGCATTTCTGCCTGCGCTTCCAATATGATTTATTTTTGAATGATTACGCTCTCTGCAAGTAAAACTCACTTTCCGCCACACGGATTACGAAATCATATTCCAGTCTGGTTGCCTTGGACATATTGATGTTGTACCGTTTACAGACTTGACGCAAGTGGGCAAAGTACTCTTTGTCCTCTTTTGTCAGTGGAGCTACCCAGCCGGTTTCAGCAGCGTGCTCCTCAATACGCTGGAGATATTCAAATCTTTTCTGATCCATCATCTACGCCCCCTTCAAGATAATCTGCAATAATGTCTGCTGCGGCATCCTCCCATATTACCAAACGAAACGGGTCATAAGACGCGACCTGTCTCGCTCCAAATGCTTCCGTATAATAAGCCAGAAGTTCACTTGTTTTTGCTTTGAATATCAGAACGCCGTCATAACCTGCGTTCAAGGAGATCTGTACCGCATAAGCAAACAAGGCCCTTGCAATTCCAATATATTTCTTTACCTTCTTTTCGGCATGAAGAAGATTTGCATTGCTGTGACCGGCATTCTCCAGATAGATGATTTCAACGGCTAAGCCATCCTCATCCAGCTCATATGACATCAGTCCCAGCAGCTCATCATTGTCTGAACGGTGCAGTGCGACCTTATTGGGAAACTGGCTCGCATAAGGTGTCGTCCAGTCGGTTTGCCAGTCCTTGGTCACTGCCATATCCTGCTCGGTCGCAGTCTTTACGGTTGCGGGAATTTTCTCCCTTGAGGCGGCGTCCACTACGAACAAATTCAGCATGGTCATCCCACCTTTCACAATGTAGATTATCATAATCGGATACAAAAAACAAGCGCACCGCGTCAGTTTTATCACGGATGCGCTCCATCAACTCATCAAAATAGTTGCGGCCGCCAGCTTGCTTCAGAAGCTCGTCGTTCATGGCAAAGCCCTTGATGAGGTATTCTTTCAGCACGGAATTGGCCCAAATTCGGAATTGGGTACCGCGCAACGACTTCACACGATAGCCCACAGAGATGATGACATCCAAACTGTAGTATGCGACGGGTTTATCCGAATTTGCAATGTGAACATTTTTCACATTGCTTTTTTCATCTACCTCACCTTCAGCAAATACATTTTTTATATGTTTCGTGATACCGCTGCGCTCTCGTTGGAACAGTTCTGCCATCTGTGCCTGTGTCAGCCAAACGGTTTCGTTTTCCATTCGGACATCAATTTTTGTCAGACCATCCTCGGTCTGATACATAATGATCTCCGTCTGTTCAGGATGGATGCTGTTTTTACTGATTGCTAAATCGTCCATGCATCGGTTCCTCCTATTGTTCTTGACTAAACATAGTTTCATGAGCAGAATGCTCCTGCGCTGCCAACCTGTAATGGGAGGCCAGCAGAGCCTCTTTCATTTGCTCGCCAGTCGAATCGCCGTTTGCCCAGCAGTGTGAGAGCATCTTGGTATATTCCGAAACAGGGACGCCTTCGATGGCATTCAAGGCATCTGCCAGCTTTACCGCCTGAATTCTGCGTTCTTTTGCTTCATCCGTCATGATAACATACTCCCACGGACTTTTTCAGTATTATACCATGCTGGGGTTATTTTAGAAAGCTCCTTTAGAATTGAAATTACGCAATGTCCAACAATTACCGCTCCGGCGTGTTCTTTTTCACTGCCTTTGGCTCCACGCTGCGCTCCGGCTTAGCCAGTTCTTCCATTGCCGCATTGATCACGCAGGAGTGATTGTCCACAGCGTAAATGTCCGTATGCCCGCCCATCTGCTTCTGGAGCGCCGCAAAGTGGCCTGCGGCCTGACGCGCCGGTGGGTAGAACCGCTCATCTCCCGTGCGCTGCGCCATGGTGCAGGCCAGCACGAACATACAGCGGCCCTTGCCGTAGGTGTTTGTCCACTCCTTCAAAAAAGCAGGAAGCTTTCCATCGTTGTAGGCGCTGGTCGCGTCCTTCTCAAAGGTTCCCGCACAGGTCAGCGTCCGATCCCTGCTGGCCATCCACTCAAAGGCCTCTCCGCGAACCACAGCCTCAGAACGGGTATTAGGATATATGGGCTGTGCGGGATCTCGATATTTTTCTTCGACTCTTTTCCGCAGAATATCATCCGCACAGCACGCAATGCTGTCACGAAAGGCATCCATCTCATCCGTATCGCGGGAGAGCCAGTCCGTATAAAGCTGTGACAGGGGATGCTCAAACTCGTTCAGCACCGTAAGCTGCCGCTCGGAGAGGCTTGTTTCATCCTCAAAAAGTATCAGCAGATTATCACGGCAAGCGATCTCGTAGGCGCGGGAAATAATTTCGTCAGGTGATTTCATTTTCATCTCTGCAAGGAACGCCGCATTTTCCTGTGACATTTTTTCGTATAATTTGGTTTCCAATTCGTCTTTTGTAGACATGATTTCCCTCCATTTTATCGTGCCAAACCCGCCCGCATCCGGTGGGCGTAATTGGCAACACTGTATCGTTTCATATAGGTATTTTCGCTGGGGGCCGGACTGTCAAAGTCCAGCCCCTCCATGCGAGGATCGTCGGTGCCGTCCAGTACCTCCTCCACCGGGATCACGCGAAGCCTGCCGGAGCATTTCAGCTCGCCGCCAAATACGCCAGCGGCACAGTGAAAGCCGCGGTCACCGCATACCCACAGCAGCTTTTTCCCAGCAGGAATATCCCCAAAGGGTTGTTTCAAAACAATGACGGAACAGGGTTCCGCCCCGGCTACCTCATAGTAGCCGGACTGCTCCGCCTTTTCGTATGCCTGGATCAATTTCTTGAATTTATGCTGCGGCTCGATGTAGAGCCAGCTCTCCTGGTATCCCATAAAGACCTCCTCATAATTTTATCGTTCCATCTGCGTTGATGGGCGCTCCCGTGGGCGTGGTGCCTCATCCGGCTCGGCGTCTACGATCTCCGGCTCCTTGTGATCTAAATTCAGCAGGGAATTCAGTTCCTCCAGCCGTGCCGTTTTAGTGTTCAGCTCTGCCTCGCGGGGGAACGGCTTTTGTACCTCCACCTTTGCGGTTTCCAACTGTGTTTGCAGGTTGGACAACTGCTCGCGACAGGTTTGCTCCTTGATGGGCAGTCCCTCCAGCGCATTGTCCATGCGCTGCAAATTGCCAAACACATCGGTTCCCAGCGTGACCGTGTGGCGGAGCTGCCCGATCATGGTCAAGCGGTATTCCCGCGCGAAGGTATCAAAGGCCAGCTCCAGCGTCAGGCCGCGATAGCTGCCGATCTGTGTCGCCTCCGGGGAGAGCATCGTCTGGCACATGGTCAGCAGCGCCGCGCCAGCCTCCTTCTTGTCGGTATGGGGGACGCCCATCAGCACAAGCGGAGAAAAACCGTCTGCGTTTGGGTGGGTGTTTTCCTTAACCGCGGCTATATCGGCCTCATAGCCCGAAATGCGCTCCTGTGCTTCGGCAATATTTTTAGGGAAAGTCTTGCTGATTGCATCCTCGAGCGCGTACCGCTGGCTCAAATGGTTGGATTTCAGCAGCTTCAGCTTGGACACCTCAATGTCCAGATCCATCTTTTCCTTGATCATGGGGTTGCCGCTGGCCAGCGCCTTGATCTCGGCATAAGAAAGCGCCTGCTCATCCACATCTTCGGCGGAGCGAACAGGCGATTTGCTGGTCATAATTTGCGATATAAATTTCTGTTTGGATTCTACCAACTGATATAAGTAGGCATCGAAGGTGCCCTCGGTGACATAGCTGTAAATGTCCACCTCCGGATTTTCGTTGCCCTGCCGGATAATGCGCCCCTCCCGCTGCTGAAGGTCGGACGGACGCCACGGGCAATCCAGATGGTGCAAAGCGACGAGCTTTTGCTGGCAGTTGGTGCCAGCGCCCATGCGCTGGGTGCTGCCCAGCAGGATACGCACCTGACCGCTCCGTACTTTGCCAAACAGATCTTTCTTCTGCACCTCGCTTTTGGCGTTGTGAATGTAGGCGATCTCGTTTTCGGGAATACCCAATTCCAGCAGCTTCGCGCGAATATCATCATAAACGCTGAATGTGCCGTCATCCTTCGGGGTGGACAGGTCGCAAAAAATCATTTGCGTGGAGTGCTGGTCTGCGGTGCGCTGCCAGATCTCAAACACATTTTCCGCGCACTTGGCGGCTTTGCTGTTGGGGTCGCTGGGGAGCATGGGGTTGACCAGCCGCTGATCCAGTGCCAGCTTGCGGCCATCGTTGGTGATGAGCAGCATATTGTCCACACTGCTGTCCACCTCGCGGTTGCGGACTTTTTCAGCACGCTCCGCCAGCGACGCCACGATCTCTTTCTGATACTCCGATGGTTTCAGGGCGATGTTGTGGTAATGCGCCTCCGGCACGGGGAGCTTGAGCATATCCGCCGTCTGGATGTCCGCCACATTTTTGAATACGCTCATCAGCTCTGGCAGGTTATAAAACTTGGCAAAGCGGGTCTTGGCCCGGTAGCCGGTTCCCTCCGGGGACAGTTCGATGGCGGTGACGGTTTCCCCGTAGTTCGCCGCCCATGCGTCGAAGTGCTGTAAGCCCTGCTCCTCCAGCGCTGACATCTGCAAATACCGCTGGATGGTGTAAAGCTCCACCATGCTGTTGGAAATGGGGGTGCCGGTGGCAAAGACAATGCCGCGCCCTCCGGTGATTTCGTCCAAATAGCGGCACTTCATAAAGAGGTCTGAGCTTTTCTGCGCCTCGGTCTGGGCAATGCCTCCCACATTCCGCATTTTCGTGTACAAAAAGAGGTTCTTAAAATAGTGCGACTCGTCAATGAAGATACGGTCAACGCCCAATTCTTCAAAGGTGACCACATCATCCTTGCGGCTTTGGTCGTTCAGCTTGTCGATCTTGGCTTGCAGGCCCTTCTTGGTTTTCTCCATCTGTTTGATCGTGAAATTCTCCGCTTTTTCTCGCTTGGCCTCTGAAATTCCCATCATGATTTCGTCGATCTGCTGTTCCAGAATGGCCCGCTGGCGCTCTACGCTCATGGGGATCTTCTCGAACTGCGAATGCCCGATGATAACGGCATCGTAGTCGCCGGTGGCGATCCGTCCACAGAATTTCTTGCGGTTCTTGGTTTCAAAATCCTTGCGGGTGGCAACGAGGATATTTGCCGCCGGATAGAGCTGCAAAAACTCAGTGGCCCACTGCTCTGTCAGGTGGTTGGGCACCACAAAGAGAGATTTTTGACACAGGCCCAGCCGCTTTGACTCCATCGCCGCCGCGACCATTTCAAATGTCTTACCGGCGCCCACTACATGAGCCAGCAAAGTATTTCCACCGTAGAGAATGTGGGCGATGGCGTTGACCTGGTGCTTGCGGAGCGTGATCTCCGGGTTCATACCGCTGAAATTGATGTGGCTGCCGTCGTACTCACGGGGTCGGTTGGAATTAAACAGGATATTGTAGGTCTTGCAGATGGCCTCGCGCCGGTCGGGGTCTTTCCAGATCCACTCGGCAAAGGCATCCTTGATCAGCTCCTGCTTGCTCTGAGCGATGGCGGTTTCCTTCTTGTTGAGGACAGCGGTTTTCCTGCCATCGGCATCGTACACATAATCAAAAATACGGACATCCTTCAAATTCAAGGTGTCCTCGATGATTTCATAGGCGTTGATGCGCTTGGTGCCGTAGGTGCTGATGGCCTTCACATTGCCGCGATCCTTGCTCTTGCCCTCGATGCGCCATTCGCCGGTGATGCCGGAATAGTGGACCTTCATGCCCCATTGCACGCTGCGTGGTGTTCCCAGCGTTTCAAAGATAAACTGACGGACATATTCGGTGTCTAACCATGTAGCGCCCAGCCGCACAGAGATCTCGCTGGCAGTGAGGTCGGTGGGCTGTACCCGTGCCAATGCCTCGGCGTTGATCTGATACTGCGGGTCCTGTTCCGCCTTGCCTTGGGCAACCGCCAATTTCTGACGCACATTGCCGGAGAGGTATTCGTCTGCGGGCAGGTACTTTTCATTTACGCCCTCGGCGTAGTCAGGGTTGAGAAACACCACGCCTTTCAGCTCGGCAAACAGCGTTTCTTCGTCCTTGCCGGTGAGCCTGCCCATATAGTCCATATCCACATGGGCCTTTTCACCAATGGACAGTGCCAGCGCCTCCACCGCCGTGTCTACCTTTTCAGCAGGTTTGTGACTGCGGATGGTGCGCTTGGTGAACAGGTCGGCCTTCCGTTTCAGGTTCCGGTCCTCGTCCAGAATTTCCAGTGAACACAGCAGGAAATAGGAGCTGTCCTGATCGAAGGCGATGGCGTTGCCGCGGGAGTTGATGAGTCCGTATTTGCGGGTGAAGGCGTCGTAGAGAGCATTCAGCTTGGCCTGCTGCTCCTTGATCTCTTTTTCGGGATAGTCCTCAGTTTGATATTCCAGCAGCGTTCGCACGCAGTCCCGCAGCTCGATCATGCCGCGGATTCTGCTCTCTGCCGTCTTGGATACCTCCACCGGATTCATGCGGCTGTTTTCCCGATAATAGATCTGACCGTCCACCAGTGTATAGGAGAAGTTGCGGACAGCGGGATCGGCTTCGATGGAATGGTCCTCGCCCTCCAGTTCCTCCTCTCGGTCATAGGCGGTGATCTCGCCGTGGATATTTTGAACGGCCTCCGCCAGCAGCGCTTCCAACGGCTGCTCCGGGTACGGCTCACAGGTGGGCGTGGGGCCGAACGGCCCGGACACCATCTTCATCTCGCCCAAGATCATATCCGGGTGGTCGATGAAATAACTGTTCATCTGGATGCCATTTTCATTAGTGGCGAGATGCACCCACTCCGGCTCAATATCCGCCATTCGTTCCCGCTTTTGGAGGAACAGAATGTCTGAAACCACCTCCGTACCTGCCGCGGCCTTGAACGCATTGTTGGGCAGGCGGACGGCCCCCAGCAGCTCTGCTCGCTGCGCGATGTATTTTCGCGCGCTGGCAGTGCGCTTGTCCATGGTGTAGCTGGAGGTCACAACGGCGATAACGCCACCCGGTCTGACCTGATCCAACGCCTTGGCGATGAAATACTCATGGATGGGGAAATTCAGCCGGTCATAGCGTTTGTCCGACACATGGAACTGGCCGAAGGGAACATTGCCGATGGCAACATCAAAAAAGTTATCCGGGAAGGCAGTTTTTTCATAGCCCTGCACCGCGATACTGCTGCGCTGATAAAGCTGGCGGGCGATGCGCCCAGAGAGATCATCCAGTTCCACGCCGTAGAGCTTGCTGCCGCTCATATTTTCCGGCAGCATACCGAGGAAATTGCCGATACCGCAGGACGGCTCCAGAATGTTGCCCTGCGTGAAGCCCATCTGCCCCAGGGCGGCATAGATGCCGCGGATGACCACAGGCGGCGTAAAGAACGCCGTCAACGTAGATTCGCGGGCGGCAGCGTATTCGGCGTCCGTCAGCAGGTCTTTCAGTTCACCGTACCGGGCGTTTTTTTCATCGAAAAACTCGGCAAGACCGCCCCAGCCCACATACTGTGCCAGCACTGCCTGTTCCTCCGCTGTGGCCGTGCGGTTCTCCGCCTCCACGGTTTTCAGGGTACGGATCGCGTCCAGATTGCGCTGAAAACGCTCCAGCGGCGTGCCCTCTCCGATGTGGTCATCGGTGATGCGGTAGTTGCTGCCGTTCGGGTCCAGCGGATAGGCAAGCGCGTTTGGCTTTTTCTTTTTCGGCGGGGTGAGTACCGCAGGCGGCTCGCCCGCCTGCGGTGCTGCGGTTTCCTGTACTATGTCCGGCTGCCCCATGTAAGCGCGGACATAGTCGATAGATTCCTGTCGAAAAATGGGAAATCCCGTCCCGTCCTCAAACGTCACATCCCGCAGCGAGACATTTTGCGTATGATCGTCTACACTGTCCACTTCAAACTGCCGCCCATCTATGGTCAGGCGTGTGCCGATGGAAATATCGCCAACGAAAGTACCGGTGTCTGTCTCCAGTTGCGTCGGCTCCTGCGGGACCGTTCCTACTGTATCGGGTGTGGTCTGCGCTGATGCGGTTTGCTCCGCCACTTCTTTTTCTCGGATTGCCGTCTTGACCTGTTCCAGATAATCTTCGGTCTGCTGCGGGGGATCATGCCGGTGGTTGAACAGGCTGAAAGTGCCGTCCACATATTCGGAAAGCTGCTCCTTTGCGCGGCGGACGGAATCATAGAAACGGTCACTCTCGTCCGTCCCATCCAGCCGGGAGGTCAACGCCGCCAGCATTTCCGCAGTCTCGCCCTTATCTTGCAGCTGCTCCTCGATCATGGGAAGCGCATCGTAATAATCCGCACCCTTGGGATAGGGACGCGGAACATCGTCCGGCGCATTGTAAAAACCGTTATAGACGGTTCGAGCCAACTGCCCGCGCTCATACTCCGGGATCTTTGCGATGGCGTCCTCGCCGGGGAATCGTTTCTGCGCGATCAGGCGCTCATATTCCTTGACCACATTGGGGATCGTCAGGTGAACGCTATCATATTTCTTGGAATTATAGTCCCGTTCGTAGTCTAATCCCTTTCCGGTTTTCGTGTGCTGGTATCCGGCGCGGGCTCCGCCACTGTACTCGCCAAAGCCGCCCTTGATGAATTTCTGGTGTTCATCCGGCGTGTGGGGATAGCAGAAGTGAGAATATACGGCCAGTCGGCTATCCAGATGGTCACAGAGGAAAAAACCGTCGATCTCGTCTTGCGTGATGAACATTTTGCATTGGCGCAGGAAATCAGGCTGGGCAGTAAAGTAGCGCTCCGGGTAGGGCAGGCCGTCCAGCACAACGCCGATCCGGTGCGTGTTATAGCCGCTGATGCGGAAACGCATAATGTCCGGGGCCGCGGCATAAGCGTCAAGGAAAGCATGATATTCCTGTGCCAGAGTTTGCAGTCCACCCTCAGTCTTTGCGAACGCCACCATATCCTCGTCCAGTTCAGGGTAGCCCTTGTGCTGGTCGTGGATCGCCAATGTCTGTGGGAAAAGGCCCTGCCCGCGGCCTTCTTCATTCAGGTCACGGGCCGTCATCAAAAGCGCGTCCATTGCTTCGTGCAGCACCTTGTCCGGGGCCTGCGCCAGTTCGGATGCGGAGAGATAAGTCCCCGCATCCAGCAGCTCCAGAATCCGCGCCGATGCCTGCTCCCATGTGACCACGGTCTTGCTGTACCCGGTGCGGACGCTGTCGCCTTGGGCGAGGTGGATGCCGTCCTCCAGAAACCACACGGCGTACTTGCGGCCTTCGTATTCGATGCCGCGCCCGTTCGCCCTACCGAACTCCCGGCGAAGGAACTCTTCATTTTCCTGCTCTGGCCGCTCCCGCATATAAAATACGGCGATGCGCTCCGCGCTGTTGGGTTCGTTTCCACCCGTGCAGAGCGCCAGATCAATGACCGCCTGCGGCACCGTGCGGGCCGGGGCCAGAATGCCGGATGGCGCATCTGCCGGAGCCTCGTACACCGGGGCGTCGCCGCCCATGTCGAATAGGGCAAGCTGCTCTGCGACGATTGGGGCATTTTGCAGGCCCAGCTTGATTTTATACTCGCCGCGCTCAATCAGGCCCTCGGTCATTTCGGTGATGACCGGCCATGAAAAAACAGACTCCGAAGTGCGGGAGAGGTAGCTTCCCTCCCACATCAAAAGTCCGTCTTTCTCAGCATGGTAGCCTGTCCGAACACCGTCGGTCAGGACTTCCACCCATATATCGTTGTAGCTGTTTTTCAAGAACTCCGCGCGTTCCGTAAGGCCCTTGTACGCTTGAAAGTATTCAAAGATCTCCTGCCGCTTGTGTTTGCGCCCGCCGTCATCCAGCAGATTCGCTTCAATGAGATGCATATCCAGAAAGGCGGGCAGTACTGCGGTATTTTGCTGTGCGGTGTCATGCTCCAGCGCAAAGGCTGCTGCCTGTTCCTGCGCCTTTTCGTCCGGGTAATCACCGTAGACGCGGAGGCACTGGCGTGTTTCGGCGTCATAGACGGCAGCGCCGTCATAGGCAAAACCATCTTCCTCCATCGTACCGGCAACATAGCCCTGCGCTGCGGCCTCCGCTTCTTCCAGCGTTTGATAGTCCAGCTTATCGTCAAAGCCGTTTTCAGTATGGTGATAGGCTGCAACCTGATAGGGCTTGAACGGGCTATGGTCTGCTGCGTTTGCCAGCTTCGGATAAGTTTCCTCTAAAAGCTCCTGATGCAGCCGGTTATGGAAGGCTGGCATATCAAAGTAGAGCTTTGCAAGCTGCAAATCGCCGCTTTCGTTGACAATGCGCCGGATTGCGTCTGCCCCTTCCATAATGGCATTTTCACGATCTGAATTGCGGCAGGCATTGACAAATGCTGTGTCTTTTACCAATGCAGCAGCAACCGTTTGCTTGTACTGCTCGAACAGTTCTTTTATGGTTGGTTGTGCCGCATCTATAACAGCAGAGGCAGGAAGCTCATCACTTCCTGCCTCTGTGGGTTCTTCGGTTGTCAGGCGTAGATCAAGTCGCTGAGCACCAGCTCCTCCGCGCTGTGCCGGAGATTGTTCATCAGCCCCGTCCAGCGCAGGGGATCGGTCGCTTTCAGCTCCTCCGTCACGCCCTCGGCCTGTGCCATCTGCGCCACGGTCTGCTCCACCATCTTCCGCGCGGTCTGCTCGATCTCCGAGAGATGCTCCGTCAGCTTGCCGCTGGTCTTGAGATTGGTGTAAAGCACTCTGCGGTGCTTTTTCAGGTACGCTCTCCGCAGCTCCGCGTACTTGCCCAGATGCACCTCCGGCGCCTGCGGCATCAGCAGGTTCGGCACCTGATAGCTGTTCTGCATCCTGTAAGTGACCTCCATGCTGTTCGCTCCTTTCATGGGGTGTTTCGTGTTGTTCTGTGCGGTCATCATAACCGATTCTCGCGCGGTTTGCAAAAAACTGATCCCGCTGAGCCTGCATGACCGTTCGGCTGATCTCCCGCAGGCCCATCTCCGCAATGTCGCTGGTAGCGATGCCCAGGGCGTTGACGGTGGGCGGCGTGTTGAATTCGTAAACATGGGCAAATTCGTCAGCGGTGAAATAATCGTCTGCCCGTAAGCCCAGCCGGGTCATCAGCATATAGGCCACGCTGACCTCCAGCGCATCCCGGTAGAACACCTCTAAATTGAGGTCGTCCAGCTCCTCCAGCAGGCTGTCCTCCCGGCACTCCCGCAGGTCTTGCAGGTAGTCTGTGATGTTGTCCGCCACGGCGTTATGACAGGCGGAACGCACGGCGTCCGCCAGATTTTCTTTTTCGGACAGGTTGCCGAAGGTGGCCTCCAGCGTTTCGATGACCTCCGGCTCAAAGGCCGGGTGCATCGTCCAGATGGGCAGCGGACGGGCAAGGCGGGACGCATGGGTATCGGACACATCGAAATAGAGCTTCAGACAGTTTTGCCCGTCATCACCAAATACGGCAATGCTCTTGGCTCCGCGGTTCACCCAGCGGCCAAACCGCTTGTTCCACCGTTCCATCTCAAGGACCGCCGTGGCGTCCGGGCGCTGGGCGTAGATCAGAATTTGATCATCGAAGGGGCATTTGTAATTGTAGCAGGCCGCGCGGAGAAAGCCCGTCCAGCTTTGATAGCTGCCGGTAACGCTCTGCACAGTCTGGTCATACAGCTCTGTGATAAGCTGAAATTTGGTTGGCAAGGCTCGCACCTCCTATCTCTCCGGCTCCGCCCGCTTTTTTGCTGCAAGCCGGTCACTCCTTTGCTGCTCTTTTTGGGCCTTTTCAAACGGTTTCCGCTGATAGCAATAAATATAAAACTGATAGTCACTTTTTATCGGCGTACAGCGGAGCATATACACATACTGTTTGGTTTTCACCATGAAGCCGCAAGAGGGAAGCAACGCACCCTTGATGGCGCAGATCTGCTCATACCGGTTGCAGTAGCGTTTCATGCTGTCAAAGTCCCGCAGCGGGGAGTCCGGCTGTTCCCGCAGCCAGTTTATGGTACGGTCAATATCGGCCTTAAACTCCGGCGTATTCAGTGCATCTTGCTGGTGGGGCCACCATGTTGTGTAAAACTGCGTGCCGCTGCCAAAATCACCACGCAGGTGTCCCACACAGCCCGCAGACTTGTCCTGTTCCTCACTGCGGGAGAAATAGAGAGCGTGCAGCGCAGGCTCATTGACGCTGTAAAAGTCAATGACATCCTTATCACTGGCGGGATATTTCTCCTGAAATTCCGCAAGGGTACGGCATCCGCCATCTTGAAAGGAAAGGCTGCCGCTCTCCAGCGGAATCCACCCATCAATGGGAAGCTGGAACGGCTCACGAGTGAGGACAGTGCCATAGAAATTGACCATGAGGTTTCGGGCCAACTCCCTCGGTTCTCCCCAATCCTCATCCCCGTGGCGCAGCTCGTAGAGATATACGCCATCCGGCACGGTGGCTCGGTCAATGCGGCATTCCGTAAACAATGCCGGTCTGCCAAGAATCGTGACCTCCTGGTAGGTCACCTTCTGCGCGTCATAGTTCATCTGGCTTCACCTCGTTCTTTGTGTTTCTTTTGCACTCTCTGTTGTGCCAAAAACTCCGGGACCTCCTTGAAACCGATGGTGTCTGCGTAGTAGGCAGTTTTCTTTCCGGCCTGTGTCAGTACCACAATGTCGCTTACGGACAGGGAACGCATCCGACGGGCAAAGGGGCGGCAGTCGCTGTTGTGCTTTGTCCAAAGATGCTCCAGCGAGTTTTCCTTTGCGAACATACCGGCGTAAGAACGCTGATAATCAGCGTTCTGGAGTTTTCCCTTTGCCTCTGCATAAGGCCGGAAACAGTAGTCTACATCAGCGATTGCAGGGATTTGATAGATTTCATAGGTGCCGATCTCGGCGCTGATTTTCGGCGTTCTGGGAACATAGGTGTTGCCGCTGCGTTCCTGCATTTCTGCAAACTCGCAAATATGATAGGCGGAGTTGCCGATGCAGACATGGCAATCGTCAATGTACTTGCAAGGGAAAACCATCTTTTCACCGTCAAAGCGAGTGATGACGATGCTTTCCCCGTCCTTGATGGTAAAAAGCGTATGATATTCGCTGTCGATGAAGCGGATCATGCGCTTGTCATGGTCAGGGTTTGGAAAGGCGATAACGCCCATGATGTTTACCGGCTCACGGTCAGTCATTCTCTTTCACCTCTATCGTTCTAAAAAATAAGGCCGAGACATTCATCGTAGAATAATCCCGGCAAAGCGAAACGGCACGGTTTCCCGTGCCGCTCATTCGATGATTCGATTATCGTGCGCCCCGATCCTGCTTGGCCGGATGCCTTTTGGTCGGGGCGTTCTTCAGCCTTTCCAGAGAATAATCCAGGATTCGCTCCTTGCGTTTCTCCAGCACGGTGCAATAGAAGCGTTTCTGCAAGTCCGTAATAAACGGCGTATCCGCAATGAGCTTGCGTATCCTTTCCATATCAATACGGGGAACAATGCGCTTCAATGCGCGGTTACAGTCCTCATTTTGCAGGGAAGAAATAAAATCAAAATACTTGATCTTTTTCCCGTTGACCATGATCGCAGAGGTGGGGATCTCGAAAATGCGGTAATTCATGTCCTGCTCGCTGGCAAGCACCGTTTCCATGATCTTTTCGTCCGCTTGGGGATACAGACTGCTGCCGCAGTCATAGACCGGAGCCAGCGTCATCTGATCCGTCCGCGCATCATAGAGGAAACCCCAGTTGCCGTTATGCCGGTCCCAGTTGCCAATCAGCGCATCTACAATGAACATATCCCAGAATCTCTCCGTTACCGCCATGCGGTCAACTGCATTTTGTTCCTCAAAGGTGTGAAGAATATCGGACAATTCCGTGCCGTAGCCGCTGCGCTCAGAGTCAATGATTTGGTTTTTCAGGGAGGCGAAATCCTGTAGGGTGACACCCGGCTCTGTAAAGTCGCCGCAGGCCACCACGATTTTTTCTTTCCCCTTTACGGTATAGGTGCCAAGCATGGTTTTCTGCACAGGAATACCAATGCTCTCATAGATCTGGCAGCCAAGATACTCGGAAAAGCAGCTGTTGCTGTAGCTCATGTCCTTGTTTTTGGTGGGCGGAGGAGGAAATTTCAGCATATATTGCTGCCCCTCGTAAATCACAGAGATCTTGCTGCCGTTTGCACCGGCATACATTTTGTTTCGCTTCGGAAGGTTTGTAAAATCAACGATTTGCATTTATTCACTCCCGTTCCATTCTCAAATATTTTTCACGGAGATACCACGCCTGCTCTGGGCTGATGATCTGGTTGACCTCCGCGCTGTTGATGTCGCTTTGCAGATTGCAGTAATCGCAGTCCCAAAGCGTATAGTCCTCGCCATTGTCCACCTTCTGCCATGCTTTCACCATGGCTTGGATGGACTCCTGCAAAAATTCCGGCAGTCCGCACTCCAGATAGCTGCGGTCTTTGGGAAGGCCCTTTTCGTCATAGGGCGAGGACAGCTTCATCATATCCTCCATCGTGCAGTTCAGCGCCTGCGCCAGCTTTTGCACCGTCTTTGCATTGCATCGCTCCATATCGCTTCTTCCGGCGCATATATCCATGATCGTCGTCTTGGGAACGCCGCTGAGCTTGGATAGCTGATATTTTGAGAGGTTCCGCTCATTGAGCAAAGTCTGCAAGTCCATTTTCCTCGCCTCCTGTTCTGAAGGGTTCTTGCGATACTTTCATTATATCGGCGTGCCGACTTACCGTCAATAGCGGCGATGCGACTTTTCTCGCACTTACAGCCATTCATTACCGTTCGGCTCTATGTTCCCCAAGGTTTCGCTCATGCGGCACACACCTCTGCCGCTCCATCTGCTTTCTGTATTCATTTCCGGCTCGTTCACAGAAATCCTCGATGCAGGAAGAACGGTCAGAGCGGTAATGGCCCCAAAAGAAGTTGGGCGGGCCATCGCCATCGTTTTTGCAGTTGCGCTGCCATGTGACAAAGGGGGCAGGGGCTTTTTCACATTCGCCCATGACAAACTCGGCACTGCCGACGCGGACGCGGACGGTGATGTGGTATTCCTGATTGACCATTTCCCCCACTACATAGCTGCCGTGTTCTAACTGGATGGTGCAGCTCCCATTTTGTGCAAGGGTCGCTGTCACCGGCATGACCGGCACTCCACGCACCAGATCCGGCAGCATGATGAACTGCGACCTTTGGCTCATCAACTCTTGCGGCAGTTTGTCCATAGGCAGGTAAAAGTGCTGCTTGCCCATGATCTCATAGCGCAGCAGGAAACTGCTGACGGGATAGTACACGCTCATGATTGGGCCTTTGATATGTCCTTGGACGATGTTGGAGTTTATATATTTGGCGTTGTCCAGATACCATTGCGGGTTCGCACCTGGTGTACTCCAGCCGAATATGGAGCCTGCCAGCATTGCCGCTTCCTGAATGTCCGTGATGCCGCGCCGCGCATTATGGCTGCTGGCGATCTCGCGGTTTCCGGTATCCCACTCAGAGGGATAATAGCCGCGCTCACCGCACCGGATAATAATAAGCTGACCGCTGGACGGCAGAATGGAAAAACAGGTTTCCGGCAGGTCATTCCTGCGCATCGGTTCGTTCCTCATCGCGCCTGCTCCTGCTGCCGCTTGCGGTGCCAACCCTCCAGCAGCTTGATGATGACATCCTCCATCTGCTTTGGGGTGTAGCTGGAGGGAAAGTATTTTTGCAGGCGGTCGTTGCGGATCGTGACCTTGCGCTCCAGCGGCTTTTCCTCCCGCATGATGAGGTCGATGATGTTGTTTTCCAACTTGCCCTCGCCGCTGAGCTGCTTGAGCCGCTGGGCCTGTCCAAGCGACGGGGAGACTTCGTCACGCTCCATGACCAGCAGAAGGTAGGTCTGTTCTTTTTCGGACAGGTGGGAGAGGAAATCCGCTGCGGGAACGAATTTGACTGTGCCGCTGTCCACGGCTTCCAGCAGGGGCGGAATTAACTTGTTCAGACGAATGTATCGCTGGACTTGCGTTTTGCTATCTGAAACCTGCTCGGCTAAGACTTGGTTGGTACGCACTCCCATTAACATCGGACCAACTTGGTCCGATGTTAAATCTGTCCGCTGTCCCTGCCGTTTCATGGCGTCCAGCTTCAGCTTGTAGGCTTTGGCTTTCTCACTGGGCAGTAAGTCCTCGCGGTTGATGTTATAATCCACTACCAAAATGTCCGCTTCCTCGTCACTGTAATTGCGGACGAGGATGGGGCGGGTGTCCAGCCCCACAGCCTTCGCGCAGTAATCGCGCCGGTGGCCGGAAATGATCTCATATCCGCCAGCATCACGGGGGCGGACAATTAACGGCTCGGCAATCCCGATATGCTCAATGCTGTCCATGAGGCGCACCAAGTCAGGCGTGGGGCGGTCAATGGTGTACGGCTGGCGGGAGTATGGGAAAACCTCTGCGGCTGGGACGATCTGAATCCGCTCCTGCCGGTCGGCCTCACGCTCCGCGTCCGTTTTGAACAGGTCATCGTACCGGGTCAGTTCGATGCCGCTTAATTTGCTTGCCAAGGCTCAACACCTCCCTCGTCAGATTTTCATACGCCAGCGCCGCCTTGCCGATGCGGTCATGGTCGTAAATGCTTTTGTTTTCCACACTAATCTCCGCCGCCTTGATGGAACGGGGGATCTCGCTTGCGAACACATGACCGCCATAGGTCTTGCGGACAAGTGCGTTAATCTCCCGCGCCAGTGTGGTGCGGCTGTCCACCATCGTCAGCACAATGCCGTCCACCTCCAGCTTCGGGTTGAGCTGCCGCTTGACGCGGGTGATGGTTCGCAAAAGCTGCTCCAGCCCTTTGGCCGGAAGGTACTGCGCCTGCACAGGGATAATCACGCTGTCCGCCGCAGTCAGGGCGTTGATGGTCAGCATACCGAGAGACGGCATACAGTCGATGAGCGCGTAATCGTAGCGGTCTGCCACCGTAGACAGGTATTGCCGCAGTACCGTTTCACGGCTCATGGTGTTGACCAGCGTGACCTCCAGTGCCGACAGCTCGATATTGGCGGGGACAAGGTGGACGCCGGAAGGGTGGTGCAGAATGCCCTCGCCGGGGGCGATGGGCTGCTCCGCGATGATCTTCTCCATCAGGGTGGAGAGCGTGGGGGATAATTCGTCGGGCTGCGGCCAGCCTAACATCTGCGTGAGATTGCCTTGTGCATCGGCGTCGATCAACAGGACTTTTTTACCTTGCCGAGAAAGACCAATGCCGAGGCTGGCGGCTGTGGTGGTCTTACCCACGCCGCCCTTCTGATTTGCCAGTGCGATCGTTTTCACGGGTTCGATGCTCCTTTCAGTCGTAAAATGGGTTTCAAAAAAGCAGAGCTGTTCGCTCTGCCTATCCACTGTCATGGAAGTCGTGATTCACTTTGGCGCGGTAGTAGCTGCCGCAGGTAGCTGGGGCGTTGAACAGCATCTCCAGCAGATAGGCTTTGATGTTACGAATGTCCGCGGTGCTCTCCCGCAGGCAGTCCAGCACATACTCGATGTGGGAGGAATCCAGCTTCAGAAAACGCTCCTTCACTAACGCCGTATAAAGCTGCTTTCCGCCGATCCGCATGAAGCTGCCCTGTGTGCAGAGGACCTCCAGCATGAGGTCCGCGATCTCGTCGATATCGTCGTAGGGATGCTGCCGGCGCAGGTGGTCATACTCGATGTTTTCCCGAATCTCTTTTCGGTATTCCTCGATCACCTCCTCCGGCTGCGCGCCCGGATGGATAGATGAATCAGTATTATTCAACTCAGTGTTATTCTTATCAGTCTTATTACACTCGGTTTTTCCGAGGTCTTGACTTCTGATTTTCCGAGGTCCAGACTTCGGTTTTTCAGAACTCTTGACTTCGGTTTTTCCGAAGTCTGGATTTCGGCAGCTCGGAGGCTCCGCTTTCGGCGTATCCTCGCTTGGTTCGTCCTCCATGCCCATGAAGCGGAGAACATAGATTTTCGCCGGTCTGCCAAGCCCCTGCTTGACCCGCCTAATGAGGCCAACGCCTTTGGCACTGTCCAGCTCCGCGAACAGCTTGACCGCCTTATCCGTCTTGCAGCAGAGCTGTTCGCACGCCTCCTCCAGCGTAAAGTAGATGTACACATGGCCGTCATCGTCCATCCAGCCGTTTCTCATGGACAGGCTCATGCGGTCCAGCATGAGGCCATACAGCAGCTTCGCGTCGGTGGAGAGCCGCCGAAAGTACGGCTCGGTGATCAGGAGCTTGGGGATGCGGAAAAAGGCGTATTGCTCGGCGTCCATGCCAAGATGGTACGCAAAGATCGCCTGCGGCATATCTGACACCTCCGTTCTGCCACAGATTTTATCTATCTCTCAACGGCGGTCTGTGGTATAGTAAAAGGGAGCATTGCCACGCAATGCTCCCTTACCGTAACCGGACCTGCCGGTGGATTCTTATTCAGTTTGACTTAACACATCACTGTCAGCCGTTTGTCAAATAATTGTGTTTCCCGCATGGGGGTTTCCCTTGATTTTGCCCTTATCAGCTCACGCGGTCAAGGGTAACAGCGTATAAAAGAAGATAATTTTGGATTGTTTTGATTTCTCAATAAACCCAGTGATTTCAATGCTTTGCGCCGATTTTGACGGTTGCTTATAACCGCTAATAACAGGTGAAATATTTGGGCGGTGCGAATCCCGATTGATGAAATGAGTGATGTTTGATATAATAGCATAGACAAGTTTTTACATGAGGTGGCAGGATGCGGAACAAAAAACCTCCTTTTGAAATTACAAATGCGATGATCGACCATGTTGCTGAGATTGCAGAGCTGGTTGGGCGGCTGACCTCTACGAATCAGCTTTCAGCCAACCCTACTTTGCGACGCACCAATCGCATCCGGACAATTCATGGCTCCTTGGCCATCGAGCAGAATACACTGACTCTGGAGCAGGTCACCGCCGTTCTCAACGGTAAGCAGGTTCTGGCTCCGCCTAAAGATATTGCAGAGGTTAAGAATGCTTACGATATCTATGAGCGCTTGGATGAACTTGATCCCTACTCTGTGGATGATCTGCTGACCGCCCATAGCATCATGACACGCGGTCTAGTGGATGAGTCCGGTGTGTTCCGTTCCAAGCCCGTTGGCGTTGTAGATCAGGAAGGGCATGTCTTGCATTTTGGCACTCTGCCGCAGTATGTCCCCGATTTGGTCATGGAGCTGCTGGACTGGGTTAAGAGCAGCGATGTGCATATGCTGATCCGCAACTGTGTGTTCCATTATGAGTTTGAACTGATTCATCCCTTTGCCGATGGTAATGGCCGTGTAGGTCGTCTGTGGCATACGCTGTTGCTTTCCAAATGGAACCCTGCCTTTGCATGGCTGCCGGTGGAGTCCATCATCCATGACCGTCAGCAGGAGTATTATGCGGCCATCAATGCCTCCAATGACGCCGGGGAATCCACGGAGTTTATCGAGTTTATGCTGTCAGCTATCAAAGCATCGCTCATCGATGCCATCAATACGAGTGGTGAAATGAGCGATGGAGCGATGGATAAGGCAACGATGCGCTGGGAGCAAATCAAGAAGTTCTTGGAAACACATCTGTATATCATGAACGCAGACGTCCGGGCGCTGTGCGGCGTGTCTGCGGCTACGGCGAATCGGATTTTGGCTGGGTTTGTCGCTGAAGGCAAACTCACTAAATATCGTAAAGCTGGTCATTGGGTATATTGCTACACTAATATCGAATTACGAGAATCCCAATTTGCACAGTAACAGCTTGAAATTTTCTGTGTCAAGTTGTACGATATTTCAAATGAGCCATAACAGATAGAGAGGAATGGTAATATTGAAGAGATCGTGCAAGGATTGCAAGGAACGTCCGACGCAATTAGAAAAATTTGATGAGCTGGTAGAGGCGGCTAAAACATATTCTGTCGTGCTTATAGTTGGCGTTATTGTAATTGGAATACTGCTCATTTTTGCCTGTAGTTTATTCCGCAAAGAGATTCCAGGCTTAGAGGAAATGAATCTGTTTGTTAGCATAGTTATCGGCATCGTAGCTACAATTGTTAGTATCGTTTCAATGTTGATTAGTTTTTATGGCTTGGAAAAAACCGAAGAATCTGAGCGGCGACAACATGAAGTGCTTCAGCAAATTCTCGAAATTGAAAAAGATACACGTCGATCCACTCAAGCAATCGAAAACTCCATACAAACAGGGTTACAGAATCCGAATGCTACTGTGCGCGATATAAAGAGCTCTGCTGAAACTACTAATATGCAGGTTGATGTAGACGATGTCGATTTTTGAGGTGAATTAAGATGAATTCTGCAAATTTTAATCAACTTTTATGTAAAAATGTATCCAGTAACGGAGAAAATATAACCGGCATTTTTGACACACTGGTTTGTGAAAAAGGAACAAACTCCTTTTATATGTACGTTTTAGCAACTCAGATTTTGAACGATTTCTCCAGTGATTATGACAAATATTATTATCGGATAGTTCTACGGCAATTCGGAAATTCCCGAGAAAATATGAAGAATTATCGTGTTGATAGCGGCATTTTTTGGGAAGATGAATATGACTCAAATGACTCAAGTGCAGAAACTATCCAGTCAAAACATAAAACAACACGACCAGGTTCTTCCGAAAAACTCGTTATCGAATACGAGCATAATTTTGAAATACAAGGTGACCACGAAGTTGATTTGTATGTCAAAAAATTAGAAGATACAGAAACGCAAGAAGATTGTGAAAAATTAACGGTAAAAGATTTGAAGTTAGTGTCAATATGCCCGTTCCAAGTTATTTTCCCAAATGGTTGATGAATGGCCGCTTATTATCCTAAATTTTCTCACCGCTTACAATAACGGCGGCGCTCCCCCTAACATGCTCGATACCCGGAAACCCTTGATTTTCAAGGCTTTCCGGGTATCGCTTACATTAGCTCCGGCGGGATACATAGCTGCGCGAGAT
>ENA-UOJG01001229-UOJG01001229.1-human-gut-metagenome-genome-assembly--contig:-C47-NODE-1229-length-28786-cov-6.910445_pt1 | contig 28786 bp, 37 predicted proteins | sample MGYA00242340_ERZ723887 | MGnify/ENA metagenome assembly ERZ723887 | reverse complement strand
TATTATGTGGCTTGCATAGGAAAAGTTGAAACCTTGATAAAAAAGGCTGATAGTAATAAAGATTTGATAATATATAGTGATGATAAAAATAAAGAAGTGTTTAAATCAAAAGAAGAATTATATGAATTCTTCTTCACTGATTTTTATTATTTTATCAAACATCAATATGGCAACCAACCATTTATAGATGCTAATATTAATAGTTTACATGAGTTTTTAAAATTAGGTCTTGATTATTATGGTACATCTAGTCCTCTTTATGGATTAGGAAATGCTTTCGGCAATTATTTTTTAGAAAAAGATCCTAATGGTGTTATTGAAAATCAATCTAAAGATTATTTCTTTGGCTTTTGTTATCAAAATGATATGTATAAAGGACTTATTGAATTTTTTACCACATATTTTGCGTACTTTAGATTAGATGAGAAGTATGCTAATACCTCAAATAGAGGGGCTGATATATATGCTGAATCTTGGGCTCCAACGGTTGATATTTGTAAATTCTTTTATTTTGATGAAGAAACGCTACCGGCATATCAAAAAACACCTAGATTATTAGATTGCTTTATTAATGCTTATGGCGTTGTATATGAAAGAAATAACACATTATATAGAAGAGGATATATTTTTGAAGGCTATTATTATGATGAAAATTACAATGAAGTTGCAGATATTAATAATATTGATAGAAATAGAAAAGTTTATTTAAAATGGAAAAGAGATAATGAAGCTATTGATTTAGATAAAGCTGCTTTTGTCGATGTGTATATATATAATTTATCTACTGAAAAAGCAATTGTTAACGATAAGACAATAGGATACATTGAACACTTATATGAAAAATTAAGTGAAAAAGCTAAAGAGTATGTGAAAAATTACGATGCTTTTGTAAACATAAAATCAAAATACTTTTAATAAGGATAAAGGTAATGAAAACCTTTATCTTTTTATTTGGCTTTTTTTTTTACATATGTTAAAATATGTGTGAGAAAAAAATAAATAAGGAGGCTTTATGAAAGCAATTAAAAAGATTATGTTTGCCCTTATTTTAATGTTGATGGTATGTTTGTCACTTACAAACATTAAAACAAAGGCTTTGACAGCAAAAGATCAATCTGGTGTAAGTTCTTTTACACCAAATAATTCCAAAGAGGAAAACATTTATGGAATGAATCATATTTTGACACAAGGGGTTGCTACAACAACTGGGAAAGAAAATCATAATCAAAATATTAATGTTTTCTCAATGAAAACAAACGGAATTAGTTCAAAACTTGTACATCATGCTGTTCAAACAAGTAATACACATTACAAGAGAACAACTATAACAGCAGCTGCAAAAGATTATGAAGAAACTCATCCAGGATGGATAGTTGTTGGCGGAATTAATGCTGACCAATATTATTTTAATACTGGTACTTCATGGCCTGCTGGTGCATGGTATTATCAACCATGTCCATATTACCCAATGGTAAGTAATGGCGAAAAGATTTTCCCTATTAATATTTTAGGTAACTGGAGTTCCGTAATTGGTTTAAAGAATGATGGTAGTAGTTCATCATTTGCAACACCTACTGGTATTGGTGGTTTTGTAGTTGAAATAATCGATGAAAATGGAATTACCCAATCAAGTTTTGAAGTTGAAGCAATTAACAAAAGTGCAAGCGAAGGCAAAACAACCGTATGGAGTGCGTATAGTAACTTAGGTAGTTCTGGAAAAATGACTTCCGTTGAAGTTAATACTAATAAAAAATTATTTGTTGTAGAAAATGCTGAATTAGCATATATGTATATGTATGAAGGCTATGAAGCAGAAACACCTGCAAAATTTAATGCTTTCTTTGGTCGTGGCGTTATTACTTCTACAGATAAACAATCATATACAGTTGGTCAAGCTCAATTTGCAATTGAAACAAGTGACAAAAATTTAATTGCTGCTTTAGATAAAAATGTTAGAGTAAGAGTTGAAAGACTTTTTGCTAATGATGAAATGAACAATTGTGAAGAAGCTGTTGGATATCATTCAGCACAAAGAATTAATGGTGTTGATCAAACTACAACAGCCCCTTATGATACACAACAATATTCAAGATCATTATTTGGCAAAAAAGCTGATGGTACATATGTATTAATAACAGCTGATATGGTTAGCGTTGTTAATCCAGACCAAACTACAACCAAATATCGTGGTTTAAATCAAACAGAATGTAGTGCTGTTGCTGAATACTATGGCTTAACTGATATGTATCAAATGGATGGCGGCGGTAGTGTTACTGCTATGGTTAGAACTGAATCAGGATTTAAAGTAACAAATTATCCGAAAGATACTGGTAATCCATTATCCCCACGTGAAAACTTTAGTTTCTTATTCTTTGTTGTAAGAGATCCAGGTATTAAAGAAGATACTACGGCTAAAACATATCATTCAATTACTTTAAATAAAATTGATGTTACAGGTAAAGGAAAAATAGAAAATGTTAAAGTTACTTTAGATGGCGTTACTAAAGACTTTGATGGTGATAAACTAACATTTGATAACTTAAAAGATAATACTGAATATACATTTAAGATTAATTATGATGTTGTTGATGGCGATACTGTAATTCCATCTGAATATGAGATGAAAGCAACAACCGCATCCTTTGTTTTCCCAACAAATCCAATCGTAATGCAAGCCGCTTATAAAAACAAACTTATTTTTAATAAACCGCAAACATCTGTTTCTTCTAATATTTCTAATGTCGTGGTTAAACTCGGAACCGCTAGTTATAATATGGGTAGTGAAGAAATCTTAGAAATAACAAACCTATTAGCTGATACTAAATATGAGGTTACGGTAAGCTATGATATATATGATGAAACGGCAAAACAAACCTATTCAACAAGCTATATCTTAGAAGGTGTTGCAACACTATCTTATGAAGTTCCAACAATCAAAGAATTTAAAGAAAGTAAAAAGACTGCAGATTCAATTTCATTTAGTTATGAATATAATGATGAAGATTTAGTTGTTGAACATGCTTATATTTTAGTAAATGGCAATAAAGAAGAAATTTCTTCGATGGTTGGTTCACAAAGAATTAAAAACCTAGACTTTAGTAAAAATGTTTATAAGTTCCAATTAGTGTTAGAATGTAAGAGCAAAGAGGGAACAACTTTCACAGTAACTTCTGATGTTTTAACATATGATGAGGTTCAAAAAGAAGAACCAAAAGAAGAAAAGAAAAAATGTGGAAAAAAGAGTGCTGAATTAATCGTAGCTACTCTTGCTAGTATATCTTTACTTGCGATAGTATTAAAAAAGAAAGATTAAAAATATAGCATAAAGAAACAAAAAGAACAATTTTTTATAGATTGTTCTTTTTATTTTTTGTTAAATTAAAATATAATAAAAAAATAAGTATAATTTATAAAAAAAAGAAATTAATTATGATAAAATAATATAAACAAGAGGTGAATTATGAAATTAATTAAAAAAGTATTTTTAATTTTATTTGTAACATTGTTTATTTTCTTAGGCTTTAGTATATCTGGAAAAGCAGATGATAGTAAAAGTGACAATGAACAGGCAACATGGACTTCAGAAAATGAAACAATAAAAAAGATAGGTGATCTTACCCATTCTTTAGCTTATGGTAAAACTACCTACCCTGGTTTAAGTGATGGAAATCAAAAAGTAAATGCGTTTAGCATGAAGACAGACGGAGTTAACTCTAAACTTGTAACTTGGGCGATTCAAAGAAACAACAATATGTATTCAAGATCAACCTTAACAAGCATTGCTAAGAACTATGAAGAAACTCATCCTGGTTGGATAGTTCTTGCGGGTGTTAATGGTGATCAATATTATGCAACATATGGTTCTGGTTTTGTAACTAATGGAAGTTTCTTTTATTATAATCAACCATATTATCCAATGATTGTCGATGGTGAAAGAAGATTCGCAATAACACCAACAGGAGTAAGTGCTTCTAATTATGTCGGTGTTAAAAATGATGGTTCATCATCATCCCTTCTTGCAGCTTCAGCATTAAAAGGATTAAGAGTTGAAATATTAGATGAAAATAATGAAATTACTTCTTGGTATGATGTTGATGCAATTAATGAAACTCCAGTTGAAGGAAAAACAGCTGTATGGATTTCTTATAATTCGGCAACATCAGAAAGTGAAAAAATAACATTTGATGTTACTTCGACAGGAAATATATATCTAGTTGAGGATCCTGAATTTTCTTACATGTCTAATAACCACAATTATCCAATTGGTTCTAAAACTGACGCTCTTTTTTCAAGAGGTGTTATTTCTAAAGTAGCAAAACAAGTAAAAGTAGATGCTAACCAATTCGCAATTGAAACTTTAAATGAAGAATTAAAATCAGTATTAAAAGAAAATGTTAAAATAAGAGTACAATTTTATTATGAAAATGATTTAATGAATCAAGTAGAATCAACATTAGGATATCATTCTGTTCAAAGATATGATAACAAAGACGTTGAAGCTAATCAAGGATATGATTCAAGAAGATATAATAGATGTATATTTGGTAGAAAAGCTGATGGTACATATGTATTATTAACTGTAGCTAAAGCTGAATATGCGGGTACTAATCAAGATGAATCAAATGCTATTCTAAAATATTATGGTGTAACGGAAGCATATCAACAAGATGGTGGTGGTAGTGTTACTGCTATAATAAGAGATAATTATGGTGGCTTTACAATTACATCATCTTCATCCGATTCTCCTAGTTCAACTGCTCAAAGATCAATATATGAAGGATGCTTCTTTGTTGTAAGGGACCCCGAATATCGTTGCTATGGTATGGATTCTACACCAAGTAGTTTAACAATAAAAAGAGTAAGTAGCCTTAACAAAGATATAATATCTAATATTAAAGCAACAGTTAATGGCAAAACTTATGATTGTTCAAGCGATGAAATTGTTATTAAAGGACTAGAAGAAGGAACAACATATGATATTCATTTAACATATGACGTAACAGTAAATGGCAAAACTATTCCATGTTCATTTGATTTAGAAGGAACAACTGATACTTATCAAGCTCCTGGTTCAGGAATTGAAACTGTAATAGGTAGCAACCAAATTACATTTATCCACACTGATAAATATGTTAAAAAATATGAAGAATTAAAATTTACAATCAATGGTCAAACGTATGATTTAACTCAAAATGATTCAAGAGTAACAGTAGAAGGATTAACACCTAATACTGACTATGAGGTAGTAGTAGAATATAAGTTGTATGATGAAGAAAGTGAAAAAATAAGAGAAGTAACGGAAAAGTTTAATATAACAACAAAAGCTTTCAATACTCCAGAAATAAAAACATTCGAAGTTGTAAGAACTGGTAAAAGTAGTGTTCAAATTAATGTAGAAATTATCGATAAAGACAATTTAATAGTGGAATATTACGTAATGTATAGCGGCAAAAAAGTTGATTTAAAATCGCTTAACTGTAAGGAAATTCTTTCTGATTTAGATATCGTAAACAAAGAATACAATTTCCAATTATTCTTAAAATATAAATATAAAGATAATGAACAACTTATTCAATCAGATGTTGTAACCATTAATAATACGAATGAATATGTAGAAAATGGAAACAATAAAGGTTGTAAATGTAGAAAAGATTTATATATCTTTGATATTCTTTCCTCAATAAGTTTACTAGTTATATTATTAAAGAAAAAAAGATAGGAGAAAATAATGACTAATACAAAAAAATATCAATTAATAAAAGAACAATTTATAAAAGAAATTGATTCCAATGTTCAACTTTTAGAGCACAAGAAAACAAAAGCTAGAATCCTTTTAATGCCTAATAAGGATAATAATAAAGTGTTTGCCGTTGGTTTTAGAACTCCTCCTGTAGATGATACTGGTGTTCCTCATATTCTAGAACATTCAACACTTTGTGGCTCTAAAAAATTCCCAGTTAAAGATCCATTTGTAGAACTTTTAAAAAGTTCATTAAATACTTTTTTGAATGCTATGACTTATCCAGATAAGACTGTATATCCTTTCGCAAGTTGCAATGAAAAAGATTTTTCTAACTTAATGGAAGTATATATGGATGCTGTTTTTTATCCTAATGTTTATACTCATGAAGAAATATTTAAACAAGAAGGCTGGCATTATGAATTAGAAGCTAAAGACAAAGACTTGATATACAATGGAGTTGTATATAATGAAATGAAAGGAGCCTATTCTTCTCCTGAACAAGTTGTTATGAGAGAGTGTCAACATTCTTTATTCCCGGATACAACTTATGGAGTAGATTCTGGTGGTAATCCTTCCGATATTCCTAATCTTACCTATGAAGCTTTTAAGAAATTTCATAGCCAATATTATCATCCATCTAATAGTTATATAATTATATATGGTGATGTTGACATGGAATCAAAACTTGCATGGCTAGATAGTGAATACTTATCAAAATTTGATGAAGCTAATATAGCATCAGCCATTTCTTATCAAAAACCATTTGAACAACCTCACGAAGAAAAAATATATTATCCTGTTGGCAAAGAAGAAAGTTTGGAAAACAAAACCTATTATGCTTATAATAGTGTAATTGGCACTTTCAAAGACATAAAACTATCTTATGCTTATTTGATTTTATCTTATGCATTACTTGATGCCCCTGGAGCTCCATTAAAACAAGCATTATTGGATAAAGGACTAGGTAATGATGTAATTTCCGGATATGATAATGGATTATTACAACCAACTTTATCAATCATTTTAAAAGATGCTAAAGAAGGAATGTTAGAAGAGTTTAAAACAACAATTAAAGAAGCTTTAACAGAACTTGTTAACAAAGGATTAGATAAAAAATCTTTAAAATCAGCTATTAATTATTATGAATTTAAATACCGTGAATCAGACTTTGGAGTTGCTAAAGGACTTATTTATGCTCTTAATGCCCTAGGAACATGGTTATATGATGATTCTGATCCATTCTCTAATTTAGAATATGATAAATATTTTACAGCCTTAAAAGAAGATGTTGAAACTAATTATTTTGAAGAATTAATAAAGAAATATCTATTAGAAAACAATCATTCTTCTTACATTGTAGTTTCTCCAAGTAACACAATGGGTGAAGAGGAAGAAAGAAAAGTAAAAGAAAAACTTGCAGCTTATAAACAAACTTTAAGCGATAAAGAATTAGATGAAATAATAGCATCAACTCAAGCATTGAAAGAATATCAAGCTACACCATCAACAGAAGAAGAATTGGCAACCATGCCAACCCTTACAAGAGATGATATTAGTGATGAAACGGAACCATTATATAATGAAGAGATATATATAGATAATACTCTTGTATTAAAACATAACATTGAAACCTCAGGTATTGCTTACTTAGACTTTAATTTTAATACTATTAATGTTCCATCAAGATTAATTCCTTATTTAGGCTTATTAACAAAAGTATTAGGATATGTAGATACTAAAAATTATAAATATGAAGATTTATATAAGGAAGTTAATATCAATACTGGTGGTATTGAAGGAAATGTTCTTGCTTTATGTGTGGATGAAAATGGTGTTGCTCCATATTTTAGATTTGAAACAAAGGTATTATTTGAAAAAATTCCTTTTGTGTTTGATATAGTTAAAGAAATTATTACAACATCAGTAATTGATAATAAAAAGAGATTAGCAGAAATCATTGCCGAAAACAAATCCCAAAGACAAATGACATTATTAGCTAATGGTCATGTAACAGCTATTAATAGAGCTTTCTCATATATTAGAAGTTCATCTGCTTATTCTGAACTAACATCAGGAATTTCTCAATATAAATTTATAGAAGAACTAAATGAAAACTTTAATGATAAATATGATGAAATTGTTAATTCACTAAAAGAATTAATAACATACGTATTTAGAAAAGAAAATTTATTTATCTCTTATACAGCTAACAATGATGATTATAAAACTTATGTAGCTGATTTTGCTAATTCATTATATAATAATGAAATAGTTAAAACACCTTTTGTATTTGAAGAAAACAAACTTAACGAAGGATTTACATCTTCATCACAAGTTCAATATGTAGCTAAAGTTGGAAACTTTGGAAAAGAACACTATACAGGTGCCTTCCAAGTGTTTGGTGGAGCTTTAAGATACGATTATTTATGGATGCAAGTAAGAGTCTTAGGTGGTGCTTATGGATGCATGTGGATAGCAAACGAAAATGGTAACATGTGCTTTGTTTCCTATAGAGATCCAAATCTAGAAAAAACATTAGATGTATATAATAATGTTTTAACATTTATGGATTCATTTAATCCTACGGAAAAGGAACTTACTAAATTTATTATTAGTGCCATAGGCTCCATTGATACTCCACTTAGTCCAAAGATGAAAGGCGAAAGATCATTTAGATGCTATATTCAAAAAATTACAATGGAAGACTTGAAAAAAGAAAGAAGTCAAATCTTAAATGTAACAGTTAAAGACATTAAAGAATTAAGACCATTATTTGAAAAGGTATTAAATGATGATGCAATTTGTGTTTTAGGAAATGAAAATAAAATCAAAGGTGCTAAAGACTTATTCAAAGAAGTAAAAATGTTATTCAAATAAAATAAAAATAGTTGCTAGGAAACTAGTAACTATTTTTATTTACATTATTAAATGAAACTAGTAACTATTTTTATTTACATTATTAAATAAAGAATATATATAATAAAAAAATAGGTAAAAAAAGCGACACATAAAAAATAAAATGTTATAATTTTAAACGAGAGGTGAAACATGAATCGAATAATTAAGATTTTGTTTGCAACTTTTGTTATCTTTATAACAATGTCATCAGTAAGTTGTAAACAAAAAAATGAAGAAGAAAAAGTAAAAATTACTTATTTGGACACTGATGACACTACCCTTTATGAAACAGATATATATAAAGGAGAAGATGCACCAGAAGTAATCATTGTAAAAGAAGGATATACGTTTATAGGTTGGGATAAAGAATTAAAAAATGTTCAAACGGATTTAACGGTTAAAGCCATGTTTACTGCTAAAAAGTTTAAAGTTAAATTTTTAATTGATGGCGTAACAAAAAAAGAAGAAACGGTTGAATATGGAAAAAGCGCTACAGCACCAGAGGTAGAAAAAGAAGGCTATAGATTTATTGGCTTTGATCAAGATTTTAGTCACGTAACAAGTGATTTAACAATAAACGCTAAGTTTGAAAAACTATCCTATACAATAAAGTTTGTAGTTGATGGCAAAATCATAAAAGAAGAAATAGTTGAATATGGAGAAAGTGCTAATGCTCCAACTGATTTCGAAAATGATAGCTTTAAATTTTTAGGATGGGATCAAGATTTTAGTCACGTAACAAGCGATTTAACGATAAATGCTAAAATAGAAAAATTAACAGCTAACATTAGCTATTATGTTGGTGGTGAGAAAGTAAACTTAAGCCCTTCTACATTTAAAATTGGAACGGTTTCAACTTTACCAAAACCTGAAAAAGAAGGATATGAATTTGTTGGATGGTTTTTATCAGATATTTCTCTAACAAGTTATGAGCAAATAACGGAAAAGAATACAAATGATATTCAACTTTATGCAAGATTTATAGAAGTAGAAAAACATAATAAGCTTGTTCTTCCAGAAACATCAATGCACTTTACGGGAATCAATAAAATACCGCATAGTAGTGGAAATGGTACATATGTATATCAACCGGTTTTACCTGATAATGCGGTAGAAAAAAGCAGAGTTGCTTATGACTGGTCAACTTCAGATGATTCAATTGCGACAGTATCGACCTTTTCTTCTATCACAGCTAAGTCTTTAGGATATTGTGTTTTGACAGCAACTTTAAAGACTGATGCATCTGTATTTATTAATTGTGTTATTAAATCAACTGCTAATGGCATAGAATTTGCAACAATTGAAGAAGCAAATAATCTTGAAATATGTACCGTGACATTTGTTGACAAAGATGATAATATTATTGCTGTTAAAAAAACAGTTAAAGGTGGAAATGTAATATTACCAGTTCCTCCAAAATATGAAGGACTTGCTTTTGCGGGTTGGTCTAGTGATAATTATAATATTACTTCTTCAGTGACAATAAAAGCAACGTATAAAGAAGGAACTAATAATTATCAAGGTAAAAGCTTCGCTATAATCGGCGATAGTATCTCAACATATTCTAATTATATACCTAAAGGCTTTGCTTCATTTTATCCATATCCTACTGCTGATGTAAATGATGTAAATATGACATGGTGGATGCAAGTAATAAACAAACTTGGTGGAACTCTTTTTGTTAACAATTCATATTCGGGAACTTGTGTTGCTGATCAAAGCACAAACGCTACAAAGAATTATTCAAGACTAGAGTATACAAAGCTTCAAAATGAAGCACCTGATGTTATTTTAATATATATGGGATCTAATGATTGCTATGCCTCAAGCGTTAGTCTTAATGCATTTGATCTAGGATATAAAGAAATGATTGAAAACCTAAAGAAAATTTGTCCTAATTCAGAAATAGTACTTTGTAGTCTTGCAACAACGTCTTTTTACTCAGCTACTAAACAAGCATCATGCAATGAAATCATTCATAAATATGGAAAAGAATTTAATCTAAAAGTAGTAGAAATGAAAGATGTTGACCTTTCAAATTATTTAGTAGATTCAGCTCATCCTAAGCATGAAGGTATGAAGAAATTTGCTGAAGGAGTCATTGAAGGATTGCTAAAATAAAATACTAAGTATAGTGATTATTACCAAAATAATTACTATACTTTTTTATTATCTAAAAAGCAAATAGGAAATATTTTAAAAACAATTATTTAAAACATTCTTTTTAAATAATAAAAAACAGATAAAACTTACACATAAAAAGCAAATAACTAGCAAAAAAATGGAAAATGAGTATAATATAATAGGCTAAAAAAGAGGCAAAGATACGCAAGGTTGCTGATACGCACGGAAGAGTTGCCGAGTCATGCGTTTTGATCAGGTAATTTGCGTGGAGCCTAGTAGCTTATTTAATCAAGCTAGGAGGAAAAAACATGGCAAAAACAAAAAAATTAAGAATAAGATTATTATCTTATGATCACAGATTAATTGATGAATCTGCGAAGAAAATTGTAGAAACTGCGAAAAGAACTGGTGCTACAGTATCAGGTCCAATTCCTCTTCCTACAGAAAAGGAAGTATTTACAATCATCCGTTCACCCCACAAATATAAAGACAGTCGTGAACAATTTGAACGTCGTACTCATAAACGTTTAATTGATATTGCAAATATTACACCAAAAACAATGGATGCATTAGCTCACTTAGAGTTACCATCCGGTGTCGACATCGTTTTAAAATAATTGAGAAGGAGGTATACTCATGGCCAAAGGAATCTTAGGTAAGAAAATCGGAATGACACAAATTTTTACTGAGGCAGGCACTTTAATCCCTGTAACAGTAATCGAAGTTACTCCAAACGTTGTATTACAAAAAAAGACCGTTGAAACAGATGGTTACAATGCTGTACAATTAGGTTATGCTGATAAAAAGAAATCAGCAACTAAAGCTGAAATCGGACATGCTAAAAAAGCTGAAACAGCTCCTAAGCGCTTCGTTAAAGAAATCGCTGGGACTGAAATGCTAGCGTTTGAAGTAGGTAGTGAGGTTAAAGGTAATATTTTTACAGAAGGTGAACTAGTAGATGTTACTGGTACATCAAAAGGTAAAGGATTTGCCGGCGTAATTAAACGTTGGAATGCTCAACGTGGTCCAATGGGACATGGTTCTGGATATCATAGAGGAATCGGTTCAATGGGCTCAATCAACCCTGCACGTATTAAACCAGGTAAACACATGCCAGGACGTATGGGTGGCGAAACAAAAACAGTTCAAAATCTTGAATTCGTTAAATATGATGAAGCCAACAATGTAATTTTAATTAAAGGTAATGTTCCAGGAGCAAAGAACAGCTATGTAGTTGTTAAGAATGCAGTTAAAGCTAAAAACCCTGCAATCAATCCTGCTGCATTAGCATAGAAAGGAGTAACGCATGCCTAAAGTTGTATTATACAAACAAGATGGTTCTCAACTTGGTGATTTAGAATTAAGTGAGAAAGTATTTGGTACTGAAGATAACCAACAAGCAATTTTTGATACAGTAATTGCTGAACGTGCTGGTCAACGTCAAGGTACTCAAAAAGCAAAAACCCGCAGTGAAGTACGCGGTGGTGGTAGAAAACCATGGAGACAAAAAGGTACAGGTAGAGCTCGTCAAGGTAGTATTAGAGCTGTTCAATGGCGCGGTGGTGGTGTTGCATTTGCTCCCGTTCCAAGATCACATGCTATTAAAGTTAACAAGAAAGTTGTTAGACTTGCAATGCGTTGTGCTTTAAGTAGTAAAGTTAGAGAAAATGAAATTTATGTTTTAGACACAATTGACCTTGAAACACCAAAGACAAAAGGTTTACTTGCTGTTCTTGAAGCATTAAAATCAAGCGAAAACAAAGTAATTGTTGTTTTAGATGATGCAAAGTATGAAAATACTGAAGCTGGCGATAATGTAGGACTTGCTGGTAGAAACTTACCAAATGTACTTGTTCAACTTCAAAGTCGTGCATCAGTATATCAAATGATGAATGCTGATACACTAGTAATTACTAAAGCAGCAGTTGAAAAATATGAGGAGGCTCTTAAATAATGAAAACAAATTACGATATCATTAGAAGACCAATCATTACTGAAAAAACTTCAGCTTTAGCTGAAAAATTAGTTTACACTTTCGAAGTAGCAAAAGATGCAAACAAAGTTGAAATCAAAAATGCTATCGAAGCAATTTTTGAAGTAAAAGTAGTAGCTGTTAGAACAATAAATGTTCATAGAAAAGCTAAAAGAATGCAACGCTATGAAGGATTCAAGCCTGCTTATAAAAAAGCTATTGTAAGACTTGAACCTGGTCAAACAATTAAAGCATTTGAAATTTAATAGGAGGAAATAAATATGGGTATTAAAACTTATAAAGCAACGACGAATGGTCGTCGTAATATGACTTGCTTAACATATGATGAAATTACTACATCAACTCCCGAAAAAAGCCTTCTTACAACACTAAATTACAAAGCAGGACGTAACAATGGTGGACAAATCACTGTACGTCATAAAGGTGGAGCTGAAAGAAGAAAATATCGTATTATCGATTTCAAACGTAACAAGGATAACATTCCTGCAAAAGTAGCTACAATCGAATACGATCCAAATCGTAGTGCTAACATTGCATTACTAAATTATGCAGATGGTGAAAAAAGATACATCATTGCACCTACAGAATTAAAAGTAGGACAAGTAGTAGTATCTGGTGAAAAAGTAGATATTCGTGTTGGTAACTGTCTTCCAATCGTAAATATTCCAGTTGGTTCAATGATTCATAATATTGAATTACATCCAGGACATGGTGGACAAATTGCTCGTGCAGCTGGTGCAAGTGCACAAATCTTAGGACGTGAAGAACGTTATGTTCAAGTACGTTTAGCATCTGGTGAAGTTCGTCGTGTATTAAATGAATGTAGAGCTACAATTGGTGTTGTTGGAAACCAAGATTATGCACTAGTTAACATTGGTAAAGCTGGTCGTACTCGTCATATGGGTATTCGTCCAACTGTACGTGGTTCTGTTATGAACCCTAATGATCACCCACATGGTGGTGGTGAGGGACGTCAACCAATCGGTCGTAAGTCTCCAATGACTCCATGGGGTAAAGTTGCTCTTGGTATGAAGACAAGAAAACATAAAAATAGAACTGACGATATGATTATTCGTCGTAGAAATGGATAGGAGGGAACTGAAGTTATGGCACGTTCACTTAAAAAAGGACCTTTCATTGATGCACATTTATTAAAGAAAGTTCAAGAATTAAATAAAGGTAATCAAAAGAAGGTTATTCAAACATGGTCAAGAAGATCAACAATTTATCCTGATTTCGTTGGACACACTGTAGCTGTATACAATGGTAAAACACATTTACCAGTATACATCACTGAAGATATGGTTGGTCATAAATTCGGTGAATTCGCACCAACTAGAACATTCCGTGGACACGGCGCTGATAAAAAGGCACAGGACAAGTAGGAGGAAAATATGGCAGAATTTAAAGCAATTAAAAAATCAGTTAGAATGTCTCCTCGTAAAGCAAGACTTGTTGTAGATTTAATCCGCGGTAAGAAGGTAGGAGTTGCTGTTGCAATTTTAAAGAATGTGGAAAGCACATGTGCTGAACCAATTCTTAAAACATTAAATTCAGCAGTTGCAAATGCAAATTATGCAAATGAAAATTCAGAAAACAAAGTTAATATGGATGAACTTTTTGTTAAAGAAATCTATGTTAATGGCGGTGCAATGTTAAAGAGAATGCATCCACGTGCTAAAGGTAGTGGAAATCGTATTCTAAAAAGAACAAGCCACGTTACTGTAGTTGTGGCTGATGCTAAATAGGAGGAACGTATGGGTCAAAAGGTAAGTCCATTAGGATTAAGAATTGGTATCGTTCGTGATTGGGATGCAAAATGGTATGCTCCTAAAGATCAAGTTGCTAATTTATTACATGAAGATTTAAAGATTCGTAATTTCATTAATGAATTTTATAAAGCAGCATACGTTTCACGTGTCGAAATCAAACGTACAGGAAAAAGAGTCATCGTAGTTGTTCATGCAGCAAAGCCAGGTGTTGTTATTGGTACTGGTGGTTCTAAGAAAAATGAAGCTGTTAAAGCTTTACAAAAACTTACTGGCAAAACAGTTTTCTTAACTGTTGTTGAAATTAAACAAAATGAAGCAGATAAAGATGCAGTACTTGTTGCAAGAAAAATTGCAGAAGACTTAGAAAACCGTGCTTCATTCCGTATGGTTCAAAAGAAAGCTATTCAAAAAGCTTTAAAAGCTGGTGCTAAAGGCGTAAAGACATATGTTAAAGGACGTCTTGGTGGAGCAGAAATCGCTCGTGGCGAAGGCTACAGTGAAGGTTCTATTCCTAGACATACTTTACGTGCAAATATTGATTATGCTTGTGCTGAAGCTTTAACAACTTATGGAAAATTAGGTGTTAAGGTTTGGGTTAACAAAGGTGAAGTATTACCTGAAAATAAGAAAGCTAACCAAGCTGAAACAAAGAATGAGACTAAGGAGGCTAAATAATTATGTTAATGCCAAAAAGAACTAAATATCGTCGTCCTCATCGTGTAAGTTACGAAGGAAAAGCAAAAGGCGGCAAGTTTGTTACTTTCGGTGAATTTGGTCTTCAATCATTAGAAGGTGCATGGATTACAGCAGCTCAAATAGAAGCAGCCCGTGTTGCTATGACACGTTATATGAACCGTGGTGGTAAAGTTTGGATTAAAATTTTCCCTCACAACATTGTTACTAAAAAACCTTTGGAAGTACGTATGGGTTCAGGTAAAGGTAATCCTGAAGGCTATGTAGCCGTTGTAAAAGAAGGAACAGTAATGTTTGAAATTGGTGGTGTTAGTGAAGAAATCGCTCGTGAAGCTCTTCGTCTTGCTGCTCACAAACTTCCTGTTAAAACAAAATTTGTAAAGAAGGAAAGCGGTGATCGTTAATGGCAAAGAATGTTAAAGTTGATAAGAAATTAGCTAAAAAGATTGCAGAAAAGAAATCATCAGCAGAATTAATTCGTGAATTAACTGATGAACAAATAAATGCTAAAATTAACGAATTAAAACAAGAACTTTTTAATTTACGCTTTCAAGCTGAAGTTGGAAAGTTAGAAAAGACTGCTGACTTAAGAAAAGTTAAAAAAGAAATTGCAAGATGTTACACAGTTCTTACAGAACGTGCAAATGCAAACAACTAATGGAGGAACGCATCTATGGAAAGAAATAGTCGTAAAGTTTACGTAGGTAAAGTAGTATCTGATAAATGTGACAAGACTATCACAGTATTAGTAGAAACTTATCGTAAGCATCCATTATATGGAAAAAGAGTAAAATATTCAAAGAAATTTACAGCACATGATGAAAACAATACAGCAAAAAATGGCGATATCGTAGAAATTATGGAAACTCGTCCACTATCTGCTACTAAACGTTATCGTTTAGTTCGTATTGTTGAAGAAGCTGTAATACTATAATTAGGAGGTATTTAGACTATGGTTCAACAAGAAACTCGTTTAAAAGTTGCTGATAATTCTGGCGCTAAAGAACTTTTAATTATTAAGATTTTAGGTGGTTCTAGACATAAAAGTGCAACAATCGGTGACGTTTGTGTATGTTCTGTTAAGTCTGCAACTACTGGTGGTGTAGTTAAAAAAGGTGATGTTGTAAAAGCTGTTATTGTTCGTACAACTAAAGCAATTTCAAGACCTGATGGTTCATGTATTAAATTTGATGATAACGCTGCTGTTATTATTAAAGATGATAAGACACCAAAAGGAACTCGTATTTTTGGCCCTGTAGCTCGTGAATTACGTGATTTTGATTATATGAAGATCGTATCACTTGCTCCAGAAGTACTATAGAAAGGAGTAGCGGTAATTATGAGAATCAAAAAAGGTGACGTTGTTATCGTTTTATCTGGTAAAGATAAAGGTAGAACTGGTGAAGTTTTAGCAGTATCCTCAACTCTTGGTCGCGTAATTGTTAAAGGCGTAAATATTGTTACAAAACATAATCGTCCTTCAAACGCTAACCCTGACGGTGGTATTGAAAAGAAAGAAGCACCTATGAGTGTTTCAAAAGTAGCTTATTTAGATCCAGTAAAGAAAAAAGCTACAAAGATTGGTTATAAATTTGTTGAGAAAGATGGTAAATCAGTAAAAGTACGTTATTGCAAACTTTCTGATACCGTTCTTGATAAATAGGAAGGAGCACTAAATGAATCGTGTATTAGAAAATTATAAGACTAACGTAGTTAGAGAACTTACTGAACAATTCAAATATACTTCAGTTATGCAAGTTCCAAAGATGGTTAAGATCGTAATCAACATGGGTGTTGGTGATTCAATTAGCAATTCTAAATTATTAGATGCTGCTGTTGAAGATTTAACACAAATCTCTGGTCAAAAACCACTTATTACTAAAGCTAAAAAATCAATCGCAGTATTCAAATTACGTGAAGGTATGCCTATCGGTGTAAAAGTTACTCTTCGTGGTGAAAGAATGTATGAATTCTATGATAAATTAGTTTCAATTTCTTTACCTCGTGTTAGAGACTTCCGTGGCGTAAACCCTAACGCATTTGATGGTCGTGGTAACTATACAATTGGTATTAAGGAACAATTAATCTTCCCTGAAATCAATTATGATAAAGTATTAAAGATTCGTGGTATGGATATTGTTATCGTTACTACTGCTAATACTGATGAAGAAGGCCGTGCATTACTAACTAAACTAGGCATGCCTTTCGCAAAGAAGTAGGAGGTAAAACATGGCAAAAACATCTCAAAAAATTAGATGTGCTCGTAAACAAAAATTCAGCACAAGAAATTATACACGTTGTGAACGTTGCGGACGTCCTCATTCAGTTTATCGTAAGTTCAAATTATGCCGTTGTTGCTTAAGAGAACTTGCATACAAGGGACAAATTCCTGGCGTTACAAAGTCAAGTTGGTAGAAGGGAGTCGATTAAAATATGGTAATGACTGATCCAATTGCTGATATGTTAACTAGAATTCGTAATGCAAATCAAGCAAAACATGAAGTGGTAGAAATGCCTGCATCACGTATTAAACTTGAAGTACTTGCTGTTTTAAAGAATGAAGGTTACATCAGTGAATATGAAAAGATAGAAGATGGCAAACAAGGTGTTATTAAAGTAACATTAAAGTACATCAATAAAGAAAGAGTTATCAAAGGATTAATGAGAATCTCTAAACCTGGATTAAGAGTATATGCAAAATCAAATGCTTTACCTAAAGTATTAAATGGTTTAGGTGTTGCAATCATTTCAACTTCAAATGGAGTAATGACTGATCGTGAAGCACGCAAGCAAAAACTTGGTGGCGAAGTCATCGCTTTCGTTTGGTAGGAGGTAACATGTCTAGAATAGGTAATAAACATATTGATATTCCATCTGGTGTTACAGCTACAGTTAATGGAAATGTAATTACAGTAAAAGGTCCTAAAGGCGAATTAACTTATGCTTTTAACCATGAAATTACTGTAAAAGTAGCAGAAGGAAAAATCGAAGTAACTCGTCCTAGTGATGATAAACAACATCGTTCATTACACGGAACAACTCGTGCTAACATTCATAACATGGTTGTTGGTGTAAGTGAAGGATTTGAAAAAGTATTGGAAATTGTCGGTGTAGGTTATCGTGCTCAACTTAAAGGTGATACTTTAGTTGTTGAAGCAGGTTATTCACATCCTGTAAATATGGCAATTCCTGCTGGTTTAAAAGTAACTTGCCCATCGCAAGTAGAAATCCATATCACTGGTTGTGATAAACAATTAGTTGGTGAATTTGCGGCTGAAGTTCGTAAAGTTAGAGGACCAGAACCTTATAAAGGTAAAGGTATCCACTATCGTGGCGAATATATCCGTCGTAAAGAAGGAAAGAAAGCTAAGTAGAAAGGAGAGACTAGTTAAGATATGATTATTAAACAAGATAAAAAAGTTGCTCGTTTATCACGTCGTGCACGTATTCGTAGCAAAATTGAAGGAACATCTGCTAGACCTCGTCTTGCTGTATTCCGTTCAAACAAGAATATTGAAGCTCAAATCATTGATGATGAAAAAGGTATCACATTAGTTTCTGCTTCTACATTTGAAAAAGGAAATAAATTTGAGAATGGTTCAAACGTTGAAGCTGCTGCATTAGTTGGAAAAGCTATTGCTGAACGCGCACTTGCAAAAGGAATTAACGAGGTTGTATTTGACCGTGGTGGTTTCTTATATCAAGGACGTGTAAAAGCTGTTGCAGAAGCTGCACGTGAAGCTGGACTTAAGTTTTAGGAGGTAACACATGGCTGAACAAGTTAAAGAACAAGTAGAAAAAGAATTTGAAGAACGTGTAGTTACTATTAACCGTATTACTAAAGTAGTAAAGGGTGGTCGTAGAATGCGTTTTGCTGCTCTAGTAGTTGTTGGCGATTATAAAGGACATGTTGGATTTGGTACAGGTAAAGCTGCAGAAGTTCCAGAAGCTATTAAAAAAGCTTTAGCTGATGCTAAAAAGAATATTATTGAAGTTCCTATCGTTGGCGCAACAATCCCTCATGATATCGTTGGTGTACATGATGCTGGTAAAGTATTACTTAAACCTGCACCTGCTGGTACTGGTATCGTTGCTGGTGGACCTGTTCGTAACGTTGTAGAACTTGCTGGTATTCAAGATATTGTTTCTAAATCACAAGGTTCAAATACGCCTATTAACATCGTTCGTGCAACTTTCGCTGCATTATCTGAATTAAGAACTGTAGAACAAGTTGCTGAAGCACGTGGCTTAGATAAAGCAGTAATTAAATAGGAGGAATTAACTTATGAAACAACTTAAAATTACATTAGTTAAAAGTCCTATCGGTATTCTAAAAAACCAAAAAGCTACTTTAAAAGCTTTAGGTTTAGGAAAAGTAGGTAGTTCATCACTTCGCGTAGATAATAAAGAAGTACGCGCAATGATTAAAACTGTAGCACACTTAGTAAGTGTTGTTGAAGCATAGGAGGTACCAAAATGAAATTAAACGAATTAAAACCCGTTGAAGGTGCTAAACATTCTAAAAAACGTTTAGGCCGTGGTATCGGTAGTGGTAATGGTAAAACTGCTGGAAGAGGAGCAAAAGGTCAAAATGCTCGTTCAGGCGGTGGTGTTCGTCCTGGATATGAAGGTGGTCAAACTCCTTTATTCAAACGTCTACCAAAGCGTGGATTTACCAACGTTAGCCATAAAGAATATGCTATCGTAAACTTGGGAGAGATTGAAAAGGAATTTGAAGCAGGATCAGTTGTTGATTTAGCTTCTTTAAAGGCAGCAGGATTAGTTAAAAAAGAATATGAAGGAGTTAAAATCTTAGGAGAAGGTGAACTTACTAAAGCTTTAACATTTAAAGTAGTAAAAGTAACTAAGAGTGCCCAAGAAAAAATCAGCAAGGCTGGTGGAACAGTAGAGGTGGCTTAAGATGAAAGCTTTCTTCGCTAAGCATAAAAAGTTAATTCTTTCAATACTTTTTACTGCAGCATGTTTATTAATCTGGAGAATCGGTGTTCATATCCGATTACCATTTGTACAGTATAATAATCAAACAGCAACAGATTCAAATATCTTTGGATTCCTAGATATTTTTACTGGTGGAGCTTTACAAAGCTTCTCTATTGTTGCTTTAGGTATTAGTCCATATATTAATGCATCTATCATAGTTGAACTTCTTCAAATGGATATTATTCCTCAATTCAAGGAATGGAGTGAAGAAGGTGAAACTGGAAAAGAAAAATTAAATCGTTGGACTAGATATATTGCTTTATTCTTAGCATTTGTTGAAGGTTTAGCATTAATTGTTGGTTTCAAAGTTTCATACGGAATTAACTATTTCCAATATATACCAAATACTGAATATGATATTTTCATGTTCATATATATGGCATTAGTAGTTACGGCTGGTTCTGCTTTCATTTTATGGATAGCTGACCAAATGACCGTACATGGTGTTGGTAATGGTGCTTCTATGATGATTACAGCTGGTATTATTGCTAGCTTCCCAACAATGATGGTTTCATTATGGAAATACTTCTTAGATAAAGAAACTGGTACATTCTATAAAGATGATGTACTTCAATGGTATGGTATATTATATTATGTATTAATAATATTATTCTTTATTCTAATTGTTGTTGGTGTTGTTTGGATGGAAGGTCTTCAAAGAAAGATTCCTGTTCAATATGCCAACCGTCCATCTGCTGCTAAGTTTAGTGGTGTTCAAGATTCAAACATCCCATTAAAGCTTAATAGCGCATCAGTTATACCGGTAATTTTCGCATCAACATTATTATCATTCCCTACAACAATTATTAACTTTTTGGAAAGTAGTGGAAAGACAGTAAGTGAATGGTGGTCAATTGTATTTAGTTATCAAAAACCAATAGGATTTGCTATATACATTATCTTAATATTTGTATTTAGTTTCTTCTATTCATTCTTACAAATTGATCCTGATAAAATTGCTGATAACTTAAAGAAACAAAATGCTTATATACCTGGTGTTAAACCTGGTGAAGCAACCGCTCAATATATTTCAAAGGTATTATTCAAGATTACATTACTAGGTGCAACTTATCTAGCTGTTCTTGCATCATTACCTATGATAGTTGGATTCATTTTTAAGAATTTGCCATCAAGTGTTCAAATCGGTGGAACATCATTAATGATCGTTGTTGGTGTTGCTATTGAAACTTATAAGCAAATTAAGACAACTAGCCAAGAAAAAGAATATAAAGGCTTTATGTAAAAGACTGCGGGTGAGATAATATGCATCTAATCATAATGGGTGCTCCAGGGTCTGGAAAGGGGACTTGTGCCATGGATTTGAAAAAAATCTATGACATTCCCCATATCTCTACCGGAGACATGTTTCGTAAAGCAATTAAAGAACAAACGGAACTTGGAAAATTAGCTGATAGTTATATTAGCCAAGGTAAATTAGTTCCTGATGAAGTAACAAACAGACTCGTTAAAGAAAGACTACAAGAAGATGATTGTAAAAAAGGATTTTTATTTGATGGATATCCTCGTACAATTAATCAAGCTAAGGAATTTAATAAAATATTAAAAGAATTAAATATTGAATTAGATGCCGCAATTAACTTAGAAATTGAAGATGAAGAAATCATAAAAAGACTTATTAATCGTAGAATGTGTAGCAAATGTAATACTGGATATAATATTCTAACGAATAAACCAAAAATTGATGGAATTTGTGATAAATGTGGTGGTACATTATATACAAGAGATGATGACAATGAAACTACTGTTCGTAGTCGTTTAGCAGTCTATGAAGAACAAACAAAACCTTTAGTAAAATATTATGAAGATCAAAATAAAATTGTACATGTTAATTCTAACCAAGCAATCGATGATGTTGTAAAATCAATCGTTTCTGCATTGGAGGAAAAATGCTAACAATTAAGAGTAAACGTGAAATCGAATTAATGAAAAAAGCAGGTAGTATTGTTGAACTTGCCCTAGAAAATGTTCACAAAGCCATTAAGCCCGGTGTAAGTACCCTAGAATTAGACCGGATAGCTTATAAAACTATAATAGAAAATGATGCTATTCCTTCATTTTTAAATTATAATGGTTTTCCCAATACTATATGTGCTTCTATCAATGAAACGGTTATACATGGTATACCAAAAAATAATATGATACTAAAAGATGGTGATATTATTTCTATCGATGTAGGTGCTTCTTATAAAGGATATCATGGTGATGCAGCTAGGACATTTCCCTGTGGTAATGTTTCTAGTGAAAAGTTAAAACTAATCGAAGTAACAAAACAATCATTATATGAAGGCCTTAAATTTGCTAAGCCAGGCAATCGACTTTCAGATATATCTCACGCAATTGAAACTTATGCTAAATCATTTGGTTATGGTGTTGTAGAAGAATATACAGGTCATGGAATTGGTTTAAGACTCCATGAAGAACCATTTATTCCTAATTTTGGATTACCTGGTCATGGACCAATTCTAAAAGAAGGAATGACACTAGCAATAGAACCAATGATAACCTTAGGAAAAAAGGACGTTGAGGTACTAAATGATAATTGGACCGTTCAAACAGTTGATAAATTACCAGCTGCTCATTATGAACAATCAATTGTTATTATTGATAAAGGCTATGAAATTTTAACTAAAATTTAAAAGGAGAACAAATAATAAATGTCAAAAGATGATGTTTTCGAGATGGAAGGAACAGTCGTTGAAGTTTTACCTAATACTGTTTTTAAAGTAAAACTTTCAGCCAATGGACAGATAATAACAGCCCACGTTTCTGGTAAAATACGTATGCATACGATCCGCATTTTACCAGGTGATAAAGTGACTGTTGAAATATCACCATACGATTTAACACGTGGACGCATTACTTATCGTTATAAGTAATTAAATAAAATTGAAAATGCAAAGCATACAAGGCAACTTGTAAAAATTTAGGAGGTAACACAATATGAAGGTTAGACCATCTGTAAAACCTATTTGTGATAAATGTAAAGTAATTAAAAGACATGGCCGTGTTATGGTAATTTGCTCTGCTTACCCTAAACACAAACAAAGACAAGGATGAGGAGGAGCTAAATTATGGCACGTATTGCAGGTGTTGACATTCCAAATGAAAAGAACATTGGAATTTCATTAACATATATTTATGGTATCGGAAGACCAACTGCTGCTAAAATTTTAGCTAAAGTTGGTGTAGATCCACTAAAAAGAGTAAAAGATTTAAATGAAAACGAATTAACAGCAATTCGTCAAGAAGTAGCTAGTTGCAAGGTTGAAGGTGACCTTCGCCGTGAAAAAGCTATGGATATTAAAAGATTAATGGAAATCGCAAGTTATAGAGGACTTCGTCACCGTAAGGGTCTTCCTACACGTGGACAAAGAACGAGAACAAATGCTCGTACTTGTAAAGGTCCTGTAAAGACTGTAGCTAATAAGAAGAAATAGGAGGTAACAATAATGGCACAAAAAGTTATTCGTAAACGTAGAGTTAAAAAGAGTATTCCATTAGGTGTTGCACATATTCATTCAACATATAATAATACAATTGTTACTATCACTGACCCTCATGGAAATGTAGTATCTTGGTCAAGTGCTGGTGCTGTAGGATTTAAAGGAAGCAAAAAATCTACTCCATTTGCTGCTGGTATGGCTTCAGAAGCTGCTGCAAAAGCTGCTATTGATAATGGCATGCAAAAAGTAGAAGTAGTAGTAAAGGGACCAGGACCTGGTCGTGAATCTGCAATTAGAAGTTTACAAGTTGCACATCTTACTATTACATCTATTCAAGACGTTACTCCAATTCCACACAATGGATGCCGTCCTCCAAAGAGACCTCGTGGATAAAAAACAACAGGGGCGCAAAATTTTTGCGGTATAATCGTTCACTTTAAAGGAGGAAAATGAATGAAAAGAATTGAATTTATTAAACCAACGCTTGAAATGATTCCGTTAGAAAATGGCATTGAAGATCCAAATTATTGTAAATTAAAAGTATCACCACTTGAACGTGGTTATGGTATGACATTAGGAAATTCATTAAGAAGAGTTTTATTATCTTCTCTTCCTGGTGCTGCTGCCGTAGCAATGCAAATAGAAGGTGTATCTCATGAATTCTGTGCTATTGAAGGCGTAAGAGAAGATGTTACAGAAATAATTCTTAACATTAAAAATATTGTTTTCACAATTAATTATGAAAGAAATAAAGAAGGAGATTTTGGTAACCAAGATCAAACTTATGAAGTTCATCTAGATGTAAGTTTAGATACTGAAGAAGAACAACTAAAGAAAGGTGTAAAACCAGAAGAAGTTGAATATTCTAAAGTGATAACTGCTTCAATGATTGATTTAACTTCAACTGAAGATATAAAAGTAATTAATCCTGAACAAATAATTTGTACTCTTTCTGCTGGCGGATCAATACACATGACATTACTAGTTCGTAATGGTGTGGGTTATGTAAGTGCTAATGAAAATAAAGTATTCTGCAAGGATGTACATAGTAGATTAAATGGATATCTTCCAATTGATTCTATATTTACACCAGTTGCACGTTGTAAATATGAAGTTTCCAAGACTCGTTATGAAGATAATTTTGACTGCGATCAATTAATAATTGAAGTATGGACAAATGGATCACTTACGGCATCAAACGCTATTTCTTTTGCTGCAAAATTTTTAGTTGAGCATTTTATGGTTCTTCAAGATTTAAATACGCAAATTGCTAAAAAAGAATATATGGTTCAAAAAGAAGAAAAAGTTACTAATTCTAAATTGGATCGTAAAATTGAAGACCTTGATTTGTCAGTTAGATCTTATAACTGCTTGAAGAGAGCTAACATTAATACAGTCGGTGAATTAACACAAAAGACTGAAGAAGAAATGATGAAGGTTCGAAACCTTGGACGTAAGTCATTAAAGGAAGTTGTACAAAAACTTCGCGAAATTGGTTTAGATTTAAAGAATGGTTCAAATTCAGCATTTGATGACGGTTTTGAAATTGAAGATGAAAATGAAGATAATGAAATAGATCAACCAGATGATAGCGCTAGCTATGATGATTCATCAGAAGATGATGAATAAAAATAATAGAAGGAGAAAAAAATATGTCATTAGGATATCGTACATTAAGTCGTAAAAGTTCTGTTAGAAAAGCATTACTTCGTGACTTGGTAACAGATTTAATTTTAAATGGTCGTATTGAAACTACTGAAGCTAAAGCTAAAGAATTAAAATCATTAGCTGATAAGATGGTTACTTTAGGTAAGAAAAATACTCTTGCTAGTCGTCGCCAAGCTGCAGAACTTGTTCGTTTTGAAAAAGATGAAGAAGGCAATTACGCTATTCAAAAACTATTCAATGAAATTGCTCCAAAATTTGCTAACCGTAACGGTGGTTATACAAGAGTTTTAAAACTTGGACCTCGTCGTGGTGATGCTTCAGAAATGGCAATTGTTGAATTTGTTGAATAAATCAACTTATTAATATCTATAAATAAAATGAGGATTCAAAGTTGTTTTGAATCCTCATTTAATATTAATTTTAAATAAATAAAGTATAATAAATACATATAAGTTATTCACTAGTATAATAATATAAAATGTGCTATAATAATTTTGTATGGAGGAAAGAATATGTTAAATGATTTTATTGAATATATATATATTTTACCAGCAGCTTTAGTTGCTATAGTATTACATGAAATGGCACATGGTTATGTTTCTTATTGGTTAGGAGATCCTACACCAAAAGAGTATGGTAGATTGTCATTTAATCCAATAAAACATATAGATCCCCTTGGTGCATTATGCTTGATTTTCTTTCATGTAGGATGGGCAAAGCCAGTAATGATTAATCCAAGCTATTATAAAAACCCTAAATGGGGAACAGCACTTGTTTCCCTAGCTGGACCTTTAATGAATTTCATTTTAGCTTTTTTATCGGCTTTCTTTATGGTTCTTTCCGTATATCTTGCTCAAGTAAAATGAATTTCTTTTTTTGAATACATATATAAATTCTTTTTATATGGAACAATTATAAATATTGGTCTTGGTTTATTCAACCTTATACCAATTCCTCCTCTTGATGGATCAAAAATTTTAGGTGCCTTTTTACCTAAAAACGCCTATTATCAATACATGAAATATCAAAGATATGGAATGATTTTTTTAATAATTATTTTATTAGTAATGGATGTTTTAACTACTTATGGTCTTCCATCTTTGTTAGATAATTTAATCGAAACAATATATAGCTTTTTAGTGAGTATTTTCAGCAAAATGTTCTTTAATTAGTAAAAAATAAATGAGTTAGTTTGTTTAAATAGACAAATTAACTCATTTAATTAAGTAAATAACATGTGCTAAATATTTTCTTACCAATAGTCACTAGTCTTGAAAAAAGCACAAAAATATGGTATAATAATTTAATAGAAAAGGATGATTAAATAATATGAAAATAACATTTGAAAATGTATCATTCGCTTATAACGAAGAGACACCTATTTTAAAAAACTTTAATCTTACAATATCTAGTGGTGAAATGGTGGCTTTAATTGGACATAATGGTAGCGGTAAAAGTACTCTTGCTAAAATCATTATGGGTTTACTTCCTATAAATGAAGGAAAAATATATATCAACGATACCTTAGTTGATGAGAATAATATGGAAGAATTAAGAAGTAATATGGGAATTATCTTTCAAAATCCTGATAACCAATTTGTTGGCGTAACAGTTAAAGATGATATTGCTTTTGGTTTAGAAAATAAATGTCTAAAAAGAGAAGAAATGATTAATAGAATTGATAAGTACTTAAAACTTGTTGATATGAGCGATTATATTAACGCTAATCCTGAAGAATTATCTGGAGGACAAAAACAACGCGTTGCGATTGCTGGAGCGATGGCCTTAGAACCTGATCTTTTAATTTTTGACGAATCAACATCGATGCTAGATCCTCTAGGAACCAAAGAAGTAAATAGTATGATTGCCAAAATAAAAGGCGAATTAAATAAAACAATTGTTGTAATTACCCATAACTTATCAGAAGCGAGTTTTGCAGACCGTGTTATTGTTTTAAATAATGGCAACATTGTGGCCGATGGAAAGCCACTTGATGTATTTAAAAACATCTCTATTTTAGAAGAAAGTGGTCTAAAAACAACAACTGCTATTTCTGTTATCAAAGATTTACAAAATAAAAATTATAAAAACAAAAAAGAAATAGAGGAGGCACTATGGCAATTAAGTTACAAAATGTAGAATTCAAATATAGTGCCTTAGCACCTAAAACACTGAAAGATGTATCACTAGAAATTAAAGAAAAAGATGAATTTGTTTTTATTTTAGGGCATACTGGCAGTGGGAAAAGCACTGTTGTTCAAAATATGAATGCTCTTCTATTACCATGTATGGGGAACATTTACGTTTATGATAAAGCTGTTATTATGAAAATGAAGCATCCCTTAAAATTAAATACTAAAAAAAATAGATTAAAGTATAATTTTGAAGACAATAAAAAAATGTTTGCTCATGGTAATAAGCCTAGTTATAATCCCCATTTAAAAGATTTACGAAAACATATAGGTTTAGTTTTTCAATTTCCAGAATATCAACTTTTTGACTCTACAGTATTGAAAGATGTTATGTTTGGACCTAAAAATTTTGGATATAGTATTGAAGAAGCAACCAAACTTGCCAAAGATGCTTGTAAACTTGTAGGATTATCTGAAAACCTCCTTGAAAAAAGTCCGTTTAATTTATCAGGAGGACAAATGAGAAGAGTAGCTATTGCTGGCATCCTAGCTTTAAATCCTGATATAATAATACTAGATGAACCAACGGTTGGCTTAGACCCTAAAGGAAAAGACGATTTGATGGAACTCTTAGTTAATATTCAAAAGGAAACTCACAAGTCAATAATAATGATCTCTCATGATATGGATATTGTTGGTAAATATGCTAAAAGAATAATTGTAATGAATAAAGGTAAAGTAGTTTATGATGGCAAAAAGAGACCTCTTTTCGAATCAAGAGAAAAATTATATGCCTTTAATTTAGACCTTCCAAATTCTGCTCATTTAGCCTTAGAATTAAAAAATAGAGGATTAATAGAATTTAATCACTTACCACTCTTTAAAGAAGAACTTGAAAAAGTTATCTTAGGAGGATCTATTGATGAATAATAAAATTGCGTTAGGTCAGTATGTTGATAAAAATAGTATAATTCATAAGCTTGATCCTAGAAATAAATTGATATCTTTAATAGTTCTTATGGTTTTAGTCTTTTTAATTCCATCTCCTCTTAAAACAGAAAAACCATATGTTCCTTTTATTGCTCTAGGCATCATTGCTTTTCTAACATTAATCGTTGTTTTATTGACAAAAATATCACTATTAAAGTTTTTAAAAAGTATTAAACAAATGTTTTTTCTATTTACATTAACATTTGTCTTACAAATGATTACTCCATCTACTGATGGTATAAGTGTTCTTGATAAACAATTATATATTTCCGTTATAAATTTAATAATATTAATTGTTCTTTTTCTAT
>ENA-UOJG01001225-UOJG01001225.1-human-gut-metagenome-genome-assembly--contig:-C47-NODE-1225-length-28837-cov-19.717150_pt1 | contig 28837 bp, 24 predicted proteins | sample MGYA00242340_ERZ723887 | MGnify/ENA metagenome assembly ERZ723887 | reverse complement strand
CTGTATCGTTTTCAAGGATCGCGTTGTCGTTCGCTTGACAACGAATGGGATTATACCAGATATCCCGCCGGCTGTCAATACCTTTTTCAACTTTTTTGAATATTTTTTTTAGCCCGGCATATATCTCCCTTTTAGAGGTGATTTGATGCGACGAGTGGGCAAAATCTGCTGTTTTCTGGCGCTTCCGGCGGTGTTTCTGTGCTTTCTCTCGGTGCGCCGCCTGTTTCCGTTTCCCCGCAGCGACGCGCTGACGGAGCGGCAGCAGGCGTGGGCGGGCGTTCTCCGGCTGTGGGTCTGCGAGGAGCTGCCCTGCGGGACGCTCGACGCATGGCTGAACGAAGCGTCCGCCGCGTTCGAGCGGCGCAACGACGGCGTGTACGTGCAGATCACGACGGTCAGCCGCGCGTCTGCCGCCGATTTCGCCGCCGCGGAGAATTCCCCGGACATGCTTCTGCTCCCGCCGTCGCTGCTGGACACGCCGGACGGCCTTCTGAACCGCTCCGGCGAATACCTGACCCCCGTCGCCATGGGCGGCTACGCGTGGGCGGTCAACCGCGCGAAGCTGCCCGACCTGTCGCCGGAGGGCGCACCCATGCGGATTCCCATGGACACTGAGACCGCGAGCTACTCCGCGGCGCTGGCCGCGCTGCTGTGCGGCGACGAGGCCGCGTCCGGCGATACGCGGCGGGAATCGCGTTACGGCGTAGACCTCGGCCTGCCCGACGCGAGCCCGCATCCGGCGGAGACCTCCGCGCCCCTCGTTCGAAAAGAGCTTCGCCCCGCGGACGGCTCACAGGCGGACGAAAACGCCTTTCGCGGCTTCACGCGCGGCGAAACCGCGGTGACGCTCGTCTCCCAGCGCGAGCTTTTGCGGCTTTCCGCGCTGGCGGATTCCGGACGCGCGCCCGATTTCGCCGTGGTGTGCACGGGTCGCGCCTTCACCGACCGGCTGGCGCTGTTCGCCGCGGTCGACCTGCCGCGGGACGATCTTTCGGCGCGGCAGGCGCTGTGCGAAAAATTCCTCGCGTTTCTGCTGGACGACGCGCGGCAGGAAAAGCTGAGCCGCGTCGGCTGCTTCCGCGTGACGCCCGGCGCGGCGCTGTATGCCGCGTCCTCCCCGCTGGCGCCGCTGGAACGTGCGCTGACGGACGCGGAGCCTCTCTTCCCGCCGTTCTTCACCGGCGAATGGCGCGCGCGGGCGCAGGCGGAAGCGAAGGCGCTCCTTTCGGGCGCGGGCGGCGCGGAAGGCGCGCTGCGCCGCATCGGGCTTTCCCCGTAAAAAAATAAGGAAGGAGCCGGCAAATCCGAAGGGAAATGCCGACTCCTTCCTCGTCAGACCGTTTTGCGCGGCGCTCAGGCTTCCGTCTCCTGAAGGGAAGCCATAACGAAGGCAAGCACAGCCGAGAAGCCCTCATCGGACTTCGGCGCGCCGGAAACCTCAAAGATATAGCCAGCCTCGGTCGCGAAGGAGATGCAAACCGTGTCGTTCTCCTCCAGCACATAGGTGATGGCGGGCATGCCGTTGACGATCACGTCTTCAATTTCGGTCGCGCCGGCGTCGGGCAGCAGCGCCTTATACTCTTCCAGCGTCATGCCGTTCGCGTCCACGTACATCACGGCGAGCGCGGCGGATTCATCCTCCGGCATAAAATAGGCGATGTAGCCGCTTTCCTTATCCTCATCGGTCAGTTCAACGGCGTTGAGACCCGCGGGAACCCACATTTTCACAGCGATTTCATCAAACACAACGAATTCGCCCCGGGCGATCGTCTCGGCGCCCTGCTCCTGCAGATCCGCCCAGTTGACCACGGTGGTCTCCGTCGCGAAGGCCGGAACGGCGCACAGCATCATGACGGCGACAAGAACGAGAGAAACAAGCTTTTTCATTTTGGAAAACCCTCCTTTGTGATTTCGGCAGTCCTCTGCCGGCTTATCGTTTCAAACGATGCCCTTATCCTACCACCGCCGCGCGCGCGCCGCAACTGTACCGCGGGACAGTCTGCGCTACAGAAGATGGAGCGACTGGGCGATCTGCACGGCGTCGATCAGGTTTTTGGCGTCCAGCTTTCGATAGTTCTCCGAAGCGTGATACTTCACCGTGCGCTGCGTGATATGCAGCCGATCCGCGATTTCCTTTGTGGTATAGCACGCCGCCTGCATGCGCAGCACCTGAAGCGCCGTCGGCGAGAAGGCGGAAACGTCGATTCCCGTTCCCTTCAGATAGTTCGGATACAGCCGCGCCATGTGCGCCGCTTCGTCCAGCACCTGCCGGAACCACGCGGCCGTCGGCCCGTCGTCCTGCGTAAACAGCGCCTTCACCTCCGTCAGCATCGAAAGCACCGCCGCCCCCTTCGCGCTGACGAGCGGAACGAAGTGATACTCGCGTGCACGCTTCAGCGTCTGAACAAATTCGTCCTTCCACGGCTTGCCGGTTCTGCGCAGGATGATGGCGTTCAGCAGGCCGTATTCCATCTGAAGGTAGGTGCGCTGCGCGTAATCCGCGTACAGCGTCATTCGCCGAATCAGCACCAGCGCCTCCGTATGCCTGCCAAGCGCGATATAGCCGTATATCCGAACCAGATACAGATAGCGGTTCAGCGTGCAGAATTCGACGGTCTCGTCCGGCGCGGTCTCCATCCACGAAAGAATCCGGCTCGTTTTGTTCTCATACAGGCTGAGCCAGCAGGAAAACGCCCGCACGGAATCGCACAGCCGGGACGCGCCCTCGCGCTCCGCCCGCTGAAGCATGCCCGCGACCAGCTTCTGCGCGTATTCCATATCGCCCGCCCCCAGCGCCAGCTTGGCCTGAAGGCCGATGTCGACCCACAACATTTCGAGAATCCCGTTGTTTTCGCTCTGGTTCTGCGCCTTGGTGAGACGGCTGAGCACCCGGAAACGATCCTCGCCCTTCTCATAGGCGCTCTCCCCCAGCGCCGTCTGAACCAGACCGATGCCCGCCTTCCCGAGCATCCGCTCCACCACGGGTCCCAGCGTTCGGGCGAGCAACTCGTCGGTTTTGCTCCACTCGCAGAAATCCTTGCCGCCGTTCATCAGGCTGGGCTGATTGTTGGTCAGCGACACCGGGCGCAGAATGTCCCCGCTGCTGCGCAGAAGCGTGGACGCGGCTTTCAGAATGCGCACAAGCTCGCCCGAACCCCTGTGTGGAAGCGCGATGTCCAGATAGGCGATCTGCGCGTTGGCCTCGCTGCGGTCGCCGCCCCTCGCGTTCGCGGCGTAGTCCTTCAGGCGCGCATACCAGTATTCGCTCTTCTCCGTGTTCATCAGCACGGAGTGGAGCAGACTCAAAGCGGTCATGAGCACCGGCTCCCGCTCGACCTCCTCCTCGGAAAGCGCCTGATAGTATTCCCTCAGCGCCCAGTACTGGCCGACGCCCGCGTGCTTTCTCGCCTCCCGCACCAGAATCGAAAGAATGCTGTCCCGCTCGCCGCACTGCTCGTAGACGGCCAGCGCCTGCATCGTCTGTCCGCCCGATTCCAGATACCTTCCCGCGTTGTACAGAAGCCGGTTTACGCGCCTGCGGCCGAACTCGCGCATCGCCCGCTCCCGCATGGTTTCCAGCAGCACCGGACGGATTCGCCATTCCTCCCCCGTGCTGGAAAAGAGGTTGCCCACCCGCTCCGCGCGGCTCAGAAGCAGCGCGCTGCCGTCGTCGCCCGTGATGGACTCCGCCATTTCAAGCGTGAACGCGTCGACCACGGAGACCTGCATCAGAAACGTCTGCACGTCCCGGCTCCACTGCCCGACGACCTCCTCGTCGAGATAGCTCATAAACGTCCTTCGGATGCTCGCCTCCAGCGCCGGCCCGTCCTGCGCGCCCTGCTGAAGCTGGCGCACGAGGTATTCCAGCACCATGGCGTTTCCCCCGGTCAGCGCAAGCCACGTCCGAATGCGCTCGCGGGACAGCTTCAGCCCGGCGGACGCGCAATACGCCGTCAGCTCGCCCTCCGTCGCGCGCAGCTCCTCCTCGGGAATGACGAGGACGCCCGACTGAAGCCGCAGCGCGGAAAGCCACGACGGCAGCGTCGCCCGGCCGATCATGACCATGCGATACCCCTCTTTGCCGGCCATCTGAACGATCTGCCGCTGAAGAAGCGTGCTTTCCACGCACTGCACATCGTCCAGCACCACATACCGGGACGCGTCGCATGCCCGAAGCGCCTGAAGCGCATGCCCCTCCGTGTCGTTCAGGCTGATCCATGCCGCCGAATCGCGATCCAGCACCCGCTCCACCGCGCTCGTTTTTCCAAAGCCCGCCGCGCCGTAGATGTATACGTTTGCGTTCGAAACCACCGCTTCCCGCAGCTTTCGAACCGCCTCCCCCGCGAATTGATTCTGCCTGTCCACAAGCCGTCTCCTCTGTAACGAAATCCATTCCGGCAACCGTATTGTACAGCGCCGCCGTTTCCCTGTCAATGTGCCCGCCCCGCCGAAGCGTTCCAGTTAACGCGAAAAAGCCGACGCCGTTTAAGCAGCGTCAGCTTCCCCCGCAGTCCGTTTTTCGCGCTCTACACCGCGCCCGCGGGAAGCTGGGCTTCCAGCTGGCCGATCAGCCCCGTCATTTCCCGCGCGAAATCGTTCATCTCACGCCTGCGGCCCTCGTCGTCCATGGAGAGGAAATTTTTGAGCGGACGCACGAAGCCCTTCACCGCGTTCACCAGCTGCGGCGCGCAGAAGCGCTCCTCCCGGCGGGACGCGTCGATCAGCGCCGTGAGCGTCTCGCAGGCGCGCACCAGCTCCGCGTCGCCGGAGCGGTAGGCGCTCTCGTTGAGCCTGCGCCCGGCCTCCTCGGCGCTCTGGCGCACGCGGCGGTTCACCTCCGGCGCGCTGCAGTCCACGCCCTCGGCGCGCAGCCGCTCAACCAGTTTTTTCACGTATTCCGGCCGCGTTTTCAGCACGGCGCGGTATTTGTTCTGGTAGCGCAGCGTCAGGCCGTGGTCGCCGCCGGACAGTCTTTGCAGGCACGCGCGCACGCTCGAGCCCTGCGATCGCGCCTTGAACACCTCCGTCATCAGCCAGTCAACTTCTTCCTCCGTGAACGGCACAAAGCGCTGCGGCAGCGGCTCGTCGCCTTTTTGGCGGCGAACCTGGGCATAATAGTAATTGCGGATGCTGTTCGGGCGGCGGCCGGTCTTTTCGGCAATGCGCTCGAACACCGATTTCAGCGGCAAGCCCTGCTGCTGCGCCTCATCCGCGGTTTCCCAAAGAAGATTGGACTCCGCGTCGCTCCACCCGGCGTGGCGTCCCGTCTTCACAAGAGCCTGTTCCATATGATCCCCTCCCAGATAGTCGTTGATAAAGAGTATGCACGCGACCGTCATTCAATATACACATCGGATAAAGATTAAAACTTTTATCCCCACTTGCATTACGCGCGGAATGCGTGTAATATATTGGAAGTTAAGGCAACGCCGCACAAATGAGGTGGTCGGCCGGCAAATGGATTTTTCGTCAGATGCAAATGAAAATTTCGAAGGTTTACTGGAGGTAAATCGAGAAATTTGCATGCCGCAGATGGCGGAAAAGACTTCGCCCGACGCGCCGCCGAATTGTGCGGTGGTGCCTTAAATGTCAGAAGGAGGAAATTCGGATGATCAACAAGCAAATGTCCATCGGTGAGGTTCTGCGCATCGACCGCAACGTCGCGCCCATCTTCATGGAGTTCGGCATGCATTGCCTGGGCTGCCCCCACGCCACCGCGGAGAGCATCGAGCTGGCCTGCGCCGCGCACGGCACCGACGCGGACGCGCTGGTCGCGAAGCTGAACGAATACTTCGAGGCGAAGAAATAATTTCCCGCGCACCGTTCGAGAGGGCTTCGGCCCTCTCTTTCATTTTCCCGTAAAGAGAACTTTCATGCATAAAACGTTTCAGAAATTCCCGCGCGCGGGCGTCGATCTTTCGCCGCTCGGCTTCGAGCTTCGCGCGGACGCAGCGCCGTATTTCTGCACGCCGAAAGGCGCGCGCATCCTCGGCTGGGCGGGCGTGGACGGCATTCACTATTGCACCGTCCGCGGCTCCGGCAGCCGCATTTTCGCTGTGAGCCCCATGAACGCCGCGCCGGAATGCGTGCATCCCATCGCCGAAAGCTCCGAGGATTTCCTGCGCCTTTTGCTCGCCTGCGGCGACGCGGCCGTGCTGGAGCAGAGCTGGCAGTGGGACGAAGCGCAGTTTTCCGCGTTTCTAAATGAAAACCCGCCGACGGACGAACAGAAGGCCGCGCTTTCCGAGCTTTCGCGGCGCATGCGGCTCACGCCCATGCCGAAGCCGTGGCGCTATCTGCGCGCGCTTCAGGCAAGCTTCCCTCCCGCCGAAAAGCCGTCCCCAAGGCTCGCGCAGCGCGAGGCCTTCGACTGCGGCCTTCTTCTTTCCCCTCGCTCGCGCGGGCGCTTCCGAGAGGAACTCGCGTTTGAAAAATCCTTCGACTGGGTCGGCCGTCACTGGCTCGTGCCCGCGGCATACGTGTGCGGGAAGGGGCTCGCGATCGATTTCTGCATGCGCGCGGAAGCGGACGAGCTGCGCGCGTTCATGCAAAAATGGAAGCTGTCGCCCGAAAACGACGACTGCGCGGCGTTCTCGCAGGAAGATCAGCTTCTTCTGGACGCGGAAAACCCGCTCGCGCTGTCGTTCACGCCCACGCTTACCGTGAACGGGAAAACGCTGCACGTTTCGGAACGCGCCTCCGCGAGCTTCCATCCCTGCTTTCCCGACCGCGAAACGCCGCTCGCGCCCCTCATGCGGCGCTATCATCTAAGCGACGCGTTCGGCTGGGTCGTCACGTGCGCGTGGTTCCCATGGAACGGCCGCAGACCCGCCGACGTTCATTCGATCGAGCTTTCCCTGCGCCGAACGCCCGCGCCGCTGCCCGGGCCGCGCTTCACGGTGCGCGCGCCCGGCGACGCGTTCCGTTTCACGCACCCGTACACGGGCACGGAGCATACGCTCACCGCGCTGTCGCTGGAAGCGCAGACGCTGCCGGAAACCGCGTTCGGCCGCGGCTTCCCCACGCACTTCACGCTTCTGCGCTTCGCGCTCGACCCGGAGCCCACCGAGCCGGTTCTGATTTCCGACACGCGCGAGAGCGACCGCCCCGTCAGGCCGGAGACCATTAAAAGCGCGTCCTCCGCCCGTGCCGTCGGCGTCATCGGCGGCGCGGACGGCCCGACCGCGCTGTTCGTCTCCGGCGGCGCGCACACCGCCTGCTCGGCGCTCCGCTTTTCCCCGGATACCCGCGACATTGAATGGCGCGCCACCTTCGAAGCGTCGCCCCGCGACGATTTCTCGCTGTCCCTTCTCTAAATACCAAGGAGCCGACATTCCCGCCGGCTCCTTTTCCTGTTCACTTCTCCAGATAAATCGGGTTCGTCCACGCCCGCCGTCCCTCGGCGTCCTCCACGATGCCGCGGACGTAGGTGGCGCACTCCGGAAGCTTCATCGAGGCCTCGGTGATCAGGCCGTCCTCGTTCTTCAGCATGCGCGTCGGGCGCTTGCCGTTCCGGAACTTGATGTACTTGCAGGGCGAACACTTCAGATGCGCTTCGCCGTCCTCGACGTAGAAATCCAGAATTTCCGGGCCGCAGGAGGAATAGAACGCGCCGCTCTCCAGCGCGCGCAGGATGGAGTCCACGTTCTTCTCAGCGTTCACGTTCACCCAGCCCAGACAATGCTGCCACGACTGATGGCCGTCGTCCGTCGCCACGGCGAAGATGCGCTTGCCGCGCACCAGCAGCTCGTCCCAGATCAGGCCGTTGTCCACGTCCTCGTTGTTCTCCACCACGCAGCCGCTGTTCCAGATTTCCATGGCGAAGCAGCCCTCCAGCTTTTCAAAGCTGCGCGCGGGCGTGCAGCTCCAGTCCGGATGACAGTAAATGACCAGATTGTTCTTCGCGCGCAGCTCGTCCACAACCGGCTGATACTCAAACTGATCCTTCACCACGGCGCTCTGGAAGCGCTCGTCCTGCTTGAACCCGTTCGCCTCGCCCTCCAGGCCGATGCACACGGTGTGAAAGCACATGCCCTCGTCGGTGGTGATGTTGCCGTCCATCTCCATGCCGGGCACAATCAGCACGCCGCTCTCCGGCGCGTAGTCGGCAAAATTGTAATAGCGATGGTCGGTCAGCGCCAGAAAATCATAGCCGTGCGACGCATGCAGGCGAATCGTCTCGCCCGGGTCAAGCCGTCCGTCGGAACGGGTCGTGTGACAGTGAAGCCCGCCCTTCAAAAAATGCTCCGGCGCGTTCACAAACGCGGCCTGTCGAATCTGCATGGAAAAACCCCCTTCGTATCTTCCTTATGGAATGTGCTCATTATACTACGATTCGCCCGCGAAGGCAACTCGCAGCCCACAGGATTTTAATGTCGAACCGCCGTTTTCAGCGTCCGCGGAATCCATTGGAAAAAAATGGCGCAAAGCGAATGGTATAATCGAATCATACAAAGCGGATTCATTCGCATGAACGGTCTGCGCTTTGTAGCAAAATTCATTCGGAGGTGCACTCATATAGAAGAAGCTTTGGCGTTCAACAATCGCGCTCGTTCTCATCCTTGCCGCGCTTTTCATCCCCACCGTGACGGCAGAGGAAGCCCCAACCGAATACACAAGCGGCGACTACCGCTACACCCTCCAGCCCGACGGAACCGCGGCGATAGTCAAATACACAGGCTCCGCATCAATACTGTCCATTCCGGATACGCTGGACGGATATGCCGTAACCGCAATCGGTAACGAAGCGTTCCGTTCCTGCGAATCCCTCAAGAATATCACCATCCCGGACAGCGTGACCTCCATCGGTGACGGTGTGTTCTCTGGCTGTTCCTCCCTCACGAGCGTCACCATCCCGGACGGCGTGACATCCATCGGGGGCCTTGCGTTCAGTTCCTGCAAATCCCTCACAAACATCTCTATCCCAGACAGTGTGACGGGTATGGGCGTGAACCCGTTTATAGACTGCGAGAATCTGACTCAGATTATCGTATCGCCCGATCACCCTGTTTTTGCAGCCATTGACGGCGTACTGTTTCACAAACCCACGAAAACACTGATCTGTTATCCACAATCGTATAGTCAAGCCAGCTACGTCATTCCGGACGGCATTGCTGCCATCGGGGACAGAGCGTTCTCTTTCTGTTCCTCCCTCACGAGCGTCACCATCCCGAACGGCGTGACCCCCATCGGTGACTACGCGTTCGTAGTCTGCGACTCCCTCACGAGCATTACCATCCCGAACGGCGTGACCTCCATCGGTGAAGGCGCGTTCCTTTGGTGTGATTCCCTCGCGAACATCACCATCCCAAACAGCGTGACTACCATCGGTGAAGGCGCGTTCTCTTGGTGTGATTCCCTCACGAGCATTACCATCCCGGACAGCGTGACTACCATCGGTGAAAACGCGTTCTCTTGGTGCGCTTCCCTCACGAGCATTACCATCCCGGACAGCGTGACTACCATCGGTGAAGGCGCGTTCTCTTGGTGTGTTTCCCTCACGAGCATTACCATCCCGAACAGCGTGACTACCATCGGTGAAGACGCGTTCTTTTGCTGTGCTTCCCTCACGAGCATCACCATCCCGGACAGCGTGACCTCCATCGCTCACAGCGCGTTCAGTGCCTGCGAATCCCTCACGCTGACCGTCTCCCGCGATTCATGGGCAGAAGAATGGTGCAAAGACAACGGCATGGACTACATCTACTCCGACGCACACAACTGACTGAATCAATAGCCCTGAGAAAAACGGTCTACGCTTCGCAAATCCATCGGAGCGCAGACCGTTTTTCATAATTATAAAGCAGCATCCCAAAGAGAAACCTACCCCGTCTCTCAGAACCGCGCGCAGTCCCCCTGCGTCTTCAGCTCTTCATCCGCCGGAACGCGCATTCCCGCGTACACGTCCACCGCCGTTCCCTCTCCGGCCTCGACGCGCACGCCGGGAATGGGCGTGTACTCGTTGCCGTCCAGAATCAGCCGCGCGCGCGGATACGTGATGCCCTCGTCGCCCACGTGGCGGAACCGGAACACGCTCCCGCCCAGCCGGCAATCCTTCACGCGCACCGTGCCCACCGGCGTTTTCGTGCTCAGAAACACGGGCACGTCGTTTTCCACCCACACGTTTTCAAACGTGATGTTGTCCTGCACCGGCGCTTCGGAGTTCGGATAATAGCTGCGTGACCACACGTCCTTATCAAAGTGCAGCGAAAACGCCACCGGCCGCTTCTTCTGCAGATGAATATCCCGGAACACGATGTTCCGGCAGCCGCAGCTGAGCGTCTCGTCCGCCTGCGCCATGCACCACTGAATGCCGTCGTACGTCGCCAATCCCTCTTCGTGGCAGGGCGGCGTGCGCGAAACGAACGTGCGCCCGTCCGGCGGCGTCACCACGCGGTACACGCGCCCGTTATACACCACGCTGTCCGAGCGCTGCACAACCATGCCCTCCCGCCACGGAAGCCACGATCCCGCCAGCACGCGGCAGAAAAAGCCGGTGGTGTCCTCGTCATCCAGATCGTAGCAGTCCTCGATCACGCCGTCCTCAATCCAGCCCATCTGCGGGTTGGACGTGGAATAGTCGTGCGCGTTCAGCGCGATGGGATCGTCGAACGTGCGGAACACGGCGTGCCGGATCACGAATTTCCTCCCGCGCCCCAGATGCACGCCGTCCTTGCGCCCCTCAATCCACAGATTCTCAAACCGCGCGTTTTCAAACGTGCACACCTGCACGCCGAAGCTCTCCGCGGGCAGATCCTTCACCACGTAGCCCTCCACCACCAGATCGCGGATAAAGCTGAACGCCAGCTGCGCGCTGAGTCCGGTGATCACCTTTTTCTGCCCCTCCCGCGCGGGATCGGAGCACACGCCGCCGGTCGTCAGATGCAGCCCGCGAATTTCAATCTGCTCGTCCCACTCGCGCGTGTACGCGCCGCGGTTGATAAACAGATACGCCGTTTCCCCGTCCGGCGTTTCATGCCTGCGCACCTCGCTGCCCGCGCAGAACACGAGCCGCGTGCCGCTTTTTAAGACAATCGTGTCCGACACGTCGTAAACGCCGACCCTGTCTACGTAAATATCACCGCCCATGTCCGCGGCTCTCTGTAAGGCCCGCGCGTTCTCCATGCCGTCCGCGCCCGGCAGAAATCCGTAATCCGACGCGTAGATCATCCTTCGTTCCTCCATTCGCTTCCTCCCCGTGAGTATACCACACCTCCGCCCGCCCCGCAAGCCGCGGGCGACCGAAAAAAAGCGCCGCGCAGACCCGCATCCATTTCGCCGACGGCGAAATGCGAGTTTCTGCGCAGCGCCTTGAGGGGGGCAGGGGGAGCGACGCTCCCCCGCCTCCCCGGGGCTTCAGCGGAAGCTCACGCTTCCGGTTCCAATCAGCCGGCCGTTCTTCCGGCTGAAGAGCATGACGGCGTTTCCGGAGAAGTCCAGCCGCACTTTCTGGCCGATCTTATACAGCACGCCGCCGAACACCACGCCGGTAAGCAGGAAGTTGCCCACGCGAATCTTCACGGTCGTTTCCATGCCGGTGGGCATGGCGCTGAAGATCTCGCCCTCGATCGCGCCGTCGTCGGACAGGTGAACGAACTCGGGACGCACGCCCAGCACGAAATCGTTCTCCGTCGGCTCGGGGCGCTCCTCAAACGGCGGGTCATCCACCAGCGCGATATGGTAGTTGAACGGGCCGTCCTTGTTGTCCTTGGCCACATAGCCGTGCTTGCGGGCGTTTTCCGCGGCGATGCTGGCGTTCTTCGCGTCCTGCGCCACGCTCTCGCGATACCACGCGGCCACGTTGGTTCCGCCGTTCAGCGTCATGCGCGCGGCGAAGCGGTCAAGAAGGCTCAGCTTCAGCTGGCCGTCCGCGCCCTGCTCGCCTCTGGCTTCGATGAAGTTCACGGCGGGATTGCCCACGAAGTCGGCCACGAACAGGTTGTTCGGGCGGTTATACACGGTCAGCGGCTCGTCGTACTGCTGCAGCACGCCGTTGTCGATCAGGCAGATCTTCGTGGCCAGCGTCATGGCCTCCATCTGATCGTGCGTCACGTACACAAACGTGGAGCCGGTGGACAGGTGCAGGCGCTGCAGCTCGCTTCGCATTTCAAGGCGCAGCTTCGCGTCCAGATTGCTCAGCGGCTCGTCCATGAACAGCACGCGCGGATTGGGCGCGAGCGTGCGGGCGATGGCGACGCGCTGCTGCTGGCCGCCGGACAGCTCCGACGGATACCGATCCATGAACATGCCGATCTTGACGATGCGGGACACGCGGCGCACGATCAGGTCGATTTCCTCCTTCTCGTACTTGCGCACGCGCGTAACGACCTTTCCGTCCTTCACCACGCGGAACTCGCCGTCCAGCTTCTCACCCACGGCAGCATGCTTCTTCTGAAGCGCATCCAGCTCCGCCGTCAGCTTTTTCCGGCACTCGCCTGCGACGGCAAGGTTCGTGTGCACGCCGAAGCCCAGCAGCTCCTTCGCCGCCTGCATGGAGATTTCATAGCCGTCGATCAGGTGCAGAAGCGCGCGCCCCTCGTCGATCGTGCCCTTCTTGGTCACGCACTCGCCGATGATGCGGGCGACCTCCTCCGGCTTCTCCAGCGCCTTCAGAAGGCTCGTCCTGCGCTTCGCCAGCATGTCGTACACCGGCATTTCCTCGTTCACGTTGGAAAGGCCGAAGGAAATGTTCTGATACACCGTCATGTTCGGCCACAGCGCGTAGTTCTGAAACAGGAAACCGACGCGGCGCTTGTTGGCGGGCACGTTAATGCCCTGCTCGCTGTCGAACACCGGCACGCCGTCGATGGTAATGCGGCCGCTGGTGGGCGTTTCAAGGCCCGCGATCATGCGCAGGGTCGTGGTTTTTCCGCAGCCGGAGGGGCCCAGCAGCGTCACAAACGCGTTATCCTCAATGACGAGATTCAGGTGATCCACCGCGTAATATCCGCCCCAGCGCTTGGTGACGTTGGTCAGCTCGATTCTTGCCATACTAATCCTCTCTTTCCAATCCATCCCGGTTTACTTGCCGCCGATGCCGGCATCCAGACTCGCGCCCGTGAGTTTGTTCACCAGCGCGTTAAAGATCAGGATGACCAGAATCAGAAGCAGGTTGATGCCGCTGGAGAAGGCGTACAGGCCCATCTCGTCGAAGTAGTCCAGCATCGTGGTGATGATCTTCGTCTGCGAGCACAGAAGCATGAACAGCGTCAGCTCCCTCAGGCACGTCATGAACGGCAGCAGGTATCCGCTGATGATCGACGTTTTCTGAATGGGAATGATGATGCGCAGCATGCGCTTGTACCACGGAATGTCCTGAATGATGGCGGCCTCCTCGATTTCGCCGGACAGCTGCATCATGGAGTTCAGCGCCGAGCGGCTGGCGAAGGGAATATACTTCACCGTGCCGGCCAGAATCAGCAGAAGGAAGGTATTAAAGATGCCCAGCTGCGAGCCGAAGATAAAGAAGGCGACGCCCACGCCCAGCGAGGGCATGAGATAGGGCAGGAAGGCGATGTTGTTCACATACCCCGCCCATTTGCTTCTGCGGTTCTTGCTCACGCAGTAGCCCACCAGCGTGCCGATGGTGCCCGCCGTCAGCGCGCAGCACACGGCGACGATCAGCGTGCCCTTGAACGCGTTCCAGATGGTGGTGTTGAACAGAATGCCCATGTTGCCGTACAGGCCGTTCTCGGTGATGTTCTCGCTCGTGACCCACCACTTGAGCGTGAGGTTATTCTGAATGCCATGGGTGATGAACGAATAGTCGCCGGGGTTCGGAAGCAGCGTCTCAATGGCGAACAGGATGATGGGCAGGATGCCGGTAAACAGCGTCGTGCACACGAACAGCACCGCGAGCACATACTTCATCGCGCCCAGATTCACCACGCTCGCCTGTCCGGACTTGCCGGTAACGGTGGTAAAGCTCTTGCGGCCGGAGGTCGTGCGCTGGTTGATGACCAGAATCAGGAAGCCGAACAGCATCATGATCACCGCCAGGATGCTCGCCTGACCGGCGCGGGAACCGTTCAGCTCCACGTACTTCGTCGACAGCGTGGACAGCTTCAGGTAGTGCGGAATGGGATAGGAGCCCATGGCGCTGGAAAACACCAGCAGCACCGTGGACAGGATGGCCGGCTTGACCATCGGCATCGTGACGCGCAGAAACGTCTTCCAGCGCGGCGTGTTCAGAATCGTGGCCGCCTCCTCAAGGTTCGCGTCCATGTTGCGGAAGATGCCGCCGATCAGGATGTAGGCAAACGGCGCGTAGTGCAGCGCCAGCACGACGGCGCTGGGGAACAGCCCCCTGCACCACCATTCGGGCATGCTCGTGCCGGTAAGCGCCGTCAGAAGCCCGTCCGCGCCGCCGGTGACGGCGTTGGAATCAAACAGATTCTTCCACACCATCGCCAGCGTCCACTGGGGCATGATGTAGGGAAAGATGAAAATCGAGCTCAGATACTTTTTAAACTTCATGTTCGTGCGTGTAACCAGATAGGCGAAGATTCCGCCGTACAGGATGGCGCCCACGCACGAAAACACGCTCAGCAGCACGGAGTTCAGAAGCGGTGTGACCAGATTCGTTTTCACCAGCCGCTTGCTCATCTTCGTTTTGCCGACAAACAGATCTTCCCAGTTGTAGGCGGTGTACTTCTGTCCGTCCTCGGCCGTCCGCGAATCCACCGAGCCCTCGTGCACGGTGATCGTATCCATGAAAATGGTGACCATCGGCGCGATGGTGGTGATCGTCAGAATGATTCCCAGAAGAATCAGAATCGTGTTCTGCGGCTTGGACAGGTAGGTTTTCACCTTGTTGAGCGCAATGCGCGCTCTGCCCGGGCGACGGGCCGCGATCGTCATAGCGTTTGCCCCCTTTGGCGGAGATTTCATGAGAAGGTATGGCGGGCTTCCAATCGATCCCGGCGACATGCGCGGCGGGATCGCGCTGATTTTTTCGAAGGGAGCTTGCTCCCCCGTCCACCGGCCTGTACCCTGACAAGCCGGGCGGCGCGCCGGTCAGAGCCGACGCGCCGCCCGCAAAGGTTTACGATTGTCAGCGCGGATTACTTCGTTCCGATGATCATGTCGATCCAGTCGCCCAGGTCGAAGGCCACGGAAGCGCAGTACGCGGGATCCTCAACGACGAGCGCGCCGCCGTCCTCGGAAATCCACCACTCATAGCCGCGGTCGTTCTTGGCCGGGAACTTGTCCTCGCCGTCCACGTAGCCGTCCTTGGAGTGATCCTGCATGCAGGCCGGGTTGGCGCTGTAGCCGCCCATGTCCTTGCCCCACGCGGCGAAGCCTTCCTGCGTGGTCACCATGTAGGCGATGAAGGCGCAGGCCGTCCACGGCAGCGGAGAAGTCTTGGGGATCATGAGGTAGTGCTTGTAGGCGTAGCCGCCGATGCCGGTGTAGTCGTCCTGATACGCGGCGACGGTGATGTTGTTCACGGAAGCCTCGTTGGTCTCCTCAACGGAGCGCAGCTTGGAGTACACCAGCAGGCCGGACTGTCCGGCGGCGGAGGTGTTCACCAGCGTGTTGCAGATGGGGCCGTCGTCGGTCTGCTCATTGTACTGCAGGCACCAGAGGTAGATCCACGCGAGGGAGTACTTGGCGTTTTCGGCCTCCAGACCCAGCGCCTCAGCCTCGGCCGCCATGTCGTCCACGGTGGGCTGGAAGTAGGCCTTGTCCTCATCGGAGAGCGCGTCGAACGCGTTCTTCATGTAGTTGGCGTACTTCTCGTTGGTGAGCATATAAAGGAAGTTCTTGCCGACGAGTTCGGAGTTCACGCCCATGTACAGCGGCGCGACGCCTTCCTTCACGAAGTCCCAGCAGTTGTTGATCTTGGTGTCGCCCAGGTTGTTGAACATGAACACCTTGTTCAACGTCTGCAGCGCCAGCGGGCTCTCGTTGCCTTCCTTCGCAAGGCCCTCGGCCTCGGCCCACTCCTTGGGCACGAAGTTCAGCAGGTTGCCGGTGTCCAGCATCTTGGACTGGATCTGGTTGCCATCCTGAATCAGGGTCATGGAGTACACGTGCTTGGCGCCCTTGATGTCGGCGTTCAGCGCGGTGAAGATGGAGTTGTTCTTCGGCTGGCTCCAGTCGATGGTGCCGGTGTAGTTCGGATCGATGCCCTTGAGCATCTCAATGAAGGACGCGCCGGCGGACTTGCCGCGGCTGGAATTGCCGATGCCGTACAGCACCTTGCCGTTGGATTCCTCGATGGCCTTCTTGTAGAGTTCCTCGTTGGTCATGGTCTGCGCCTGCGCGATCACGTCCGCGACGGATTCGTCCGCCAGAGAGACGGAGCACACGGAGAGCGCCAGTGCCAGCACGATGAGAAGAGATACGAACTTTTTCATGGTGCGACTTCCTTTCTGTATTGGTCGGTTTTCACCAACCGCTGCACTTATTATATATGTATGCATACCCAATGTAAATCGTAGAAATCTGCGATTTTCCCCGTAATTCTGCGATCTTGCGAAAATCGCCCGTTTTTTCCGATAGCGGGGCAAAGAAATTGAACACATTGGAAAACATAATTTGACGCGCACGTGCCGCTATGCTATAATAACAGTGAAGCCCTTGGGCTTCCGGCAGGAAGGAAACAGATGGCGCTTGGCTTTTCGCCTCCAAATACGAAAGTTGAGGAGGTGAGATCATGTCTGACTTCGAGATCATTTCCGTAGTCATTATGGTTGCCTCTCTTGTGCTCAAAGCGATCAAGTTCGGTCGCGATGGCAATAACAAGAAGAAGAAAAAGTAAAGCCGCCATCCAGCGCTAACTGGTAGGCGACTTCTCCAAACCGGAGGGGAAAGCTCACCACAAGCGTCATCCCTTCCTGTTGTTATTATAGCACAGGTCGTCCCGACTGTCAACGCCGAATTTCTTACAGTTGCAGAAGCGATTGCGGTCTCCCGTTCCGCAGCGCGGCCATTTTCCCCCTTCCTCGCGGCAACCGGCTCGGAAAATTTACCATGCATGGTAACAAACTCACCGCGTATAGAGAAATTAACCCGGAAAAAGCACAAAAACCGGTTGCAAATCCGCGCGTATAGGAGTATAATTGCTGTTGCTGATTTTGACACAGGAGGTGACAATCTTGCCGAACATCAAGTCTGCTGTCAAGCGCGTGAAGGTCAATGAGAAGAAGAATCTTCGCAATCGTATGATCAAATCCGCGACGAAGACGACCATCAAAAAGTTTGAAACTGCCGTCGCCGCAGGCACTGCCGACGCCAAGCTGCTGAGCGCAACGCAGGGTGCGGTGGATAAGGCTGCCGCGAAGGGCGTTATTCATAAGAACGCTGCTAACCGCAAAAAGGCGCGCCTTGCCAAGCGCCTCGCGAAGGAAGCATAATCGGGCTTTCAAACCGCATTTTCAAGGGATCGCAGGCTGTGCCTCGATCCCTAAGTGTGTTTCCTGAAATCGATTTTCTCATGGGAGGCGTTTCACATGCTGTATGACAGCGTCGAATCCCTCGTCGGTCACACGCCGCTCGTGCGCCTGTCCCGCGCCGCGCGTGCGCTGGGCGCGCCGGATCGGCTTTTCGGCAAGCTGGAATTCATGAATCCCACCGGCAGCGCGAAAGACCGTCCGGCGCTTTTCATGATCGAGGCCGCGGAGCGCTCGGGCGCGCTTCGACCCGGCGGCGTGATCATCGAGCCGACCAGCGGCAACACCGGCATCGGCCTTGCCGCCATCGGCGCGGCGCGCGGCTACCGCGTGATTCTCACCATGCCGGACACCATGAGCCGCGAGCGCATCGCGCTTCTGACCGCCTACGGCGCCGAGGTCGTTCTGACCGAGGGCAAAAAGGGTATGGCGGGCGCGATTGAGAAGGCGCGGCAGCTTGCGCGCGAGCTGCCCGGCGCGATCATCCCCGGCCAGTTTGACAACCCGGAGAACGCCCGCGCCCATGAGAAAACCACCGGCCCCGAAATCGCGCGCGACTTAAGCGAAAGCGTCGGCGCGTTCGTCGCGGGCGTTGGCACCGGCGGCACGCTGACCGGCACGGCGCGCTATCTGAAGCGCGTCTGCCCGGACGTGCGCGTCATCGCCGTGGAGCCCGCATCCTCGCCCCTGCTTTCAAAGGGCACGTTCGGCCCGCACGGCCTGCAGGGCATCGGCGCGAACTTCGTTCCGTCGATTCTGGATCGCGCGCTGATCGACGAGATCCTTCCCGTGACCGACGAGGACGCCTTCGCCGCCGCGAAGCTCCTCGCGCGCAGCGAGGGTCTCCTGTGCGGCGTCACCTCCGGCGCGGCGCTGTTCGCCGCCGCCGAGTACCTCAGACGCGCGGGCGAAGCCGCCGGGAACGTTGTGTGCGTCCTTCCCGACTCCGGCTCGCGCTACCTCTCCACCGGAATTTACGACTGACAGGAACGCGGCGCGCGGCATCAGGCGTGCGCGCTGGCTCTTCGTCAGCATTTACGACTAATATAATGGGAGCGATACACCCTTTGGAACATTTTGATTTTGATCTTTCGCAGGAAACCCGCCGCGCCATCGAGGACATGGGCTACGACGCCCCGACCCCGATTCAGGCGCTCGCCATCGCGCCGCTGCTCGAGGGCAAAGACGTGATCGGTCAGGCGCAGACCGGAACCGGCAAAACCGCCGCGTTCGGCATACCGATCATCGAGAAAATCGACGCGGCCGACCGCACGACGCAGGCGCTGGTGGTCTGCCCCACGCGCGAGCTCGCCGTGCAGACGGCGGGCGAGCTGATCAAGCTCGCCAAATACCGTCCCGGCCTGAACGTGCTGGCCGTATACGGCGGGCAGCCGATCGAGCGCCAGCTTCGCCCGCTGAAAATGGGCGTTCAGATCGTCGTGGGCACGCCCGGCCGCGTGATGGATCACCTGAACCGCGGCACGCTGTCGCTGGACGGCGTGAAAATCGCCGTGCTGGACGAGGCCGACGAAATGCTGGACATGGGCTTCCGCGAGGACATTGAAAGCATACTTTCCAAAACGCCGGAGACGCGCCAGACCGCGCTGTTCTCCGCCACGATGCCGCTCCCGATTCTGAACCTGTCTCAGAAATACCTGAAGGAGCCGGAGATTCTGCGCGTCGAAAACAAACAGATGACCGTCGAGGCCATCCGGCAGACCTACATTCCCATCCGCTCGTTCCACAAGGTGGAACTTCTGAGCCGCCTTCTGGTGCGCGACGGCGTCACGCGCGCGCTGGTGTTCATGAACACGAAGCTGGGCGTGGAGGAGGTCGTGACCAAGCTGCAGGCACGCGGCTTTGCCGCCGCGGGGCTGCACGGCGACATGCGCCAGATCGAGCGCGACGCGATCATGGAGCGCTTCAAAAACGGCATGGTGGGCATTCTGGTGGCCACCGACGTCGCCGCGCGCGGGCTGGACATCGACAACGTCGAAGCCGTGTTCAACTACGACCTGCCGCTGGACGTGGAATACTACGTGCACCGCATCGGCCGCACGGGCCGCGCCGGCCGCGAGGGACGCGCGTATACGTTCGTCGTGGGCCGCGAAACCTCGCGCATGTGGGACTACCGCCGGGTGACGAAGGCCGCCATCCTGTGCGAGCAGCCGCCGTCGGGCGAGGACATCAAAAAGGCCGAGGACGCGCGCCTGATCGAAAAGGCCACCGCGCTGGCCACCGGCGAGCCGGACGCCGACGCGCTGGAAACCGCGCGCAGACTGCTTGAGAACGTGGCGCCGGAAAACGCCGTCGCGGCGCTTCTCACGCTGCTCGAAGCCTCCGAGGGTGAAAAATTCGAGCCGCAGCTGGATATTCGCGTGCCCGAGCCGCCCAAGCCCGCCCCGCGCCCCGTTCAGGCGCCCGCCGGACGCTATGGCCGCCCCGCTGACGGCCGTTCGTTCGCACGCCGCGGCGACGGCTCCGTGAACCGCGACGGCAGACCCGCCTTCCGCGGAAACAGCCGCCGCGCCTTCTCTCATGACGGCGAACCCACCCGCGGAGACGGCAAGCCCTCGTTCCGCAGTGCTGCCCACGGCGAAGGCCGCCGGCCCATGAACCGAGACAACAACGCGCCGTTCGCCGACCGCGCCCCGCGCGAGGGCGGCAAGCCCGCGTTCCGCGGCAACGCGCACGGCGAAGGCCGCCGTCCCATGAACCGTGAGAACAACGCGCCGTTCGCCGACCGCGCACCGCGCGAGGACGGCAAGCCCGCGTTCCGCGGCAGCGCCCATGGCGAGGGGAAGCCCGCGTTCCGCCGCGATTCCGAGAACCGGCCGCCGCGCAAACCCAAGGGCTCCGTTCGCGGCGCGCAGCCGTCCGGCTCGCAGGAATTTGCCGCCAACCCTCCCTACCGGCCGTGGGAAAACACCCGCAAGAAGCCCCCGCGCAAGCCGCGGAATTCGTAAGCCCGACGCAGACGGCAGCCTTCACGGAAACCGCCGCGTTTCAACCGTGAAAGCGAACCGCCCGCCGACCGCGCCCCGCGCGAGGACGGCAAGCCCGCGTTCCGCGGCAACGCCCATGGCGAAGGCCGCCGTCCCATGAACCGTGAGAACAACACGCCCTTCGCCGACCGCACACCGCGCGAGGACGGCAAGCCCGCGTTCCGCGGCAACGTGCACGGCGAAGGCCGCCGTCCCATGAACCGTGAGAACAACGCGCCCTTCGCCGGCCGCGCCCCGCGCGAGGACGGCAAACCCGCGTTCCGCGGCAACACCCACGGCGAAGGCCGCCGTCCCATGAACCCCGACAATAACGCGCTGTTCGCCGACCGCGCCCTGCGCGAGGACGGTAAGACTGCGTTCCGCAACGCCGTGCACGGAGAACACTGTCCCTGACCCGCGACAATAACGCGCCGTTCGCCGACCGCGCACCGCGTGAGGACGGCAAGCCTGCGTTCCATCGCGACGCGCACGGCACAAGCTACGGAATTTGCAAGTCGAATCTGCAAAACGGCTTCCCAACCAGAAGCTCTGAGAGCCCCCGGTGGGAAGCTGTTTTTACATCAAAGATTCGCGCCCGCGCGTCCTGCGAAAGGATGCGGTCATCCTTCACGCGGAAAGCGGTTCCTCCCTCGTCTCGCGCGAGCGGTGGAAGAATCTCAACCGCTACGCGTCCCATGGGAGGATGCGGTCGCTTTCCACGCGGAAAGTGGTTTTCTCATCTCGCGCGAGCGGCGGAAGAATTTCGACCGCTACGCGTCCCAAGGGAGAATTCGGTCGCCCTTCACGCGGAAGGCGGCTTTCGCGATTTCCGCGAGCGGGTCGTCGACGTGGGAGTCGGAATAGAATTCGTCGATTGTCACGTCTCCGTACGTCTCGCGCAGGCGGCGCACCTTCTCCTTCCCGTGGCAGTTTTCGCCGGAATACAGGCCGGTGTGCACGTCCACGGGCGAGGCGATCAGGCGCGTCACGCCCAGCTCGGTCAGGATGGGGCGCAGCAGGAATTCCGGCGACGCGGAGAGAATCATATCGTCGGGCTTGCGCTGACGAAGGTAAAACGGCTTTATCCGGCCGCAGTTCTTCTCCCAGAACGCCGCGACCATTCCCTCCGGATCATCCAGATCGCGAAGGAAGCCGAACATGCTCTGCTTGAAGCGCGTTTTATCCCTCGGCAGCACGAACGCCGCCTCGAACGCCAGTCTCGGCAGCCGCTTCAGCATCCGCGGCGTTCGGGCAAGGCAGAACCGATAGAAGCGCGCGGTGGAATCCCCGCGGAAAATGGTTTTGTCGAAATCGTACGCGTTCATAAAATCCCCCTTTTCCCTGAGTATTCGCCGCGGCGGATGAAAAATCCTGCCTGCGTGACAAAGGAGGTACCCGCGTGTTTCTGTCCAATCTGTTAAACGATCCCCGCGCGGCGCTGATCGGTCTTCTGCTCAGCCTGCCCGGCATCCTGCTGGCGCTGTGCGCGCACGAATCCGCGCACGCCTACATCGCCGACCGCTGCGGCGACCCCACGGCGCGGCTCATGGGCCGCATCAGCCTGAACCCGCTGCGCCACATCGACCCCATCGGCTTCGCCTGCATGTTTCTGGTGGGCTTCGGCTGGGCCAAGCCGGTTCCGGTCAACCCGAACAACCTGCGAAACGGCCGGCGCGACGATCTGAAGGTTTCGCTGGCGGGCATCGTCACAAACCTGATTCTGTGCCTGCTCAGCTTCCTCCTGATGATGGTCATCGTGCAGATCGCCATTCACAAAACGCCGTCCTACACGGGCACGCTCGCCTACTACCGCGCGGCCGATGTGGACGTGGCGTTCGTCACCGTCGGCGGCGAGCGCTATCTGGCTTCCTCGCTGACGCTGGATATGAAGGAGCTGTTCAACGCCGCCAGCGGCCTGTGGTCGTATAAAGACGCGAGCGGCGCCACCTTCAACATTCTGGACAACTTCATCAATCCGGTTCTGGGCGAGGTGCCCGGGTATCTGTATCAGATTTTCTTCCGCTCCGCGTGCATCAACGTGGCGCTGGCGGTGTTCAACCTCATTCCCCTGCCCCCGCTGGACGGCTACCACGTGCTGAACGACCTGATGCTGAAGCGCCCGCTGTTCGCGACCGAGAAGGCCGTGCGCATCGGCGGCGGCATTATGATGGCGCTGATTCTGATCGGCAACTACAACGCCGACTGGGACATTATCTCCATCGCCATCAACTTCGTGGAGCAGCACGTGTTCATCGGCCTTTCGAGCCTTGCCCGGCTGTTCTCCGCCGCCGTGCATCTGATATAGCCTATGGCCTACGTCGTTGAGCTGAAACAATACGAATACACCGGCCCGCTCGACCTGCTGCTGGACATGATCTCGCACGCGAAGATCAACATTCGCGAAATCTTCGTGAGCGAGATCACCGAGCAATACCTTGAGGCCATGAAGCAGATTGGCGACCTGGACATGGACAGCGCCAGCGAGTTCCTGCAAATGGCGGCCACGCTGGTGGAGATCAAGTCCCGCGCACTTCTGCCCAAGCCGCCGGAGCCGGAGGATCCCGAGGAGGAGTCCCCGGAGGAAGCCCTGATCCGGCAGCTGGAAGAATACAAGAAATTCAAGGAAATCTCCCGCGAGATGAAGCAGCTGGAGGACGAGGCGCGCGAGTACATCACCAAGCTGCCCGAGGAATACCCGCTGCCGCCCCCGACGATCGAGCTGACCGGCCTGACGCTGACCGGCCTTGCCAAGGCGTTTGCGCGCGTGCTGAAGCGGCTGGAGGAGCAGGCCGAAAGCGAGCAGTTCGAAAACTTCTCCCGCCGCGAGGTGCGCCGGGAGGTCTTCACCGTCGGTCAGTGCATGGCGCGCATCAAAAAGCGCGTGAAGAGCGGCCCCGTCTCCTTCTTTTCCCTGTTCGAGGACGCGCCTGCGAAGGAGGAGGTCATCACCGTTTTCTTAGCCCTGCTCGAGCTTCTCAAGCTCAGTCAGGTAAAGGCGACCCAGAAGGACGAATACGAGGACATTCTCATCGAAAAGGCGGACGCGCCCGAGGCGCCCGCCCACGAAGAAGCCTGAATTTTTTCCGCGTCCTCCGGTTCATCCGGCGGGCGCGGTTTTTATCCTCACATATTCCGAAACTTTTGCTTTCAAAGCGCGCTGAATTCTCAGTCAGCGCCTGCCGGCATCCCGAAACGGAGAATTGTCGTTGGTATAATATTTCATGACGCACCCGCACTGTCCGTCATAATTTTTCATGGGAATCAGCGTTACCTGCAGCGTGCCATATTCCTCTGTTTCCCTATCCGGCGCAAGCAAAAGCCGCACGATGACGGCTCTCTGGAACTCCAGATCCTGTTTCTTTTTCCACGGCAGCGAATCCTTCACGGCCGGAGGAATGCAAAATTCCGGGCATTCCGCCATGAGCCAGCACGAGCCGTCGTCATAGGTCGTTTCTTCCAGATGGAGGGGAATATGCGCCCATTCGCCGCGACTCACATGGAACTGCAGCTCAATCTTCTCCACCTTTATCTGATGCTCCCGGATACACTCACCCGTCAGGGCAACGGCCACGCCCTTCGACGCGGCTCCCTTGTTCAGAAAAGGGATGCACTTCGTACGCCCCACTCCGTAGTAGAGTTCCTCATAGAGCATCCCGAACCGCGGCGGCGTTTCTCCCTCTGCTTCCTTCATCTTATAGCCAAACTGAAAAAACCGCGCGTCCTCCGGAATTTCTCCCTCCATACAGCGCGCCTGCCCCGCGGGCAGCCCCAGCTCGGCCGCAAGGTCGGGCAGCGCGTCCTCCGCAAAAACGGAGGACGCGCGGAGCGTCTGCGCAAAGTGCGCATTATCCTTCACATACGCCTTCCACGCGGCGGGATTGCTCCTGCGCGGTGCCTTCCCAAACGGGAATTTCCCGTGCGCCGCCCAGATGTCCGTCTTCGTTTTCGCGTCCACGAGGTTCAGGCAAAGGTAATCGCTGTCGGAGCACGCAATCGCCAGCGTCCGCGCTTCCAGCGCTTCGGACAGCGCCCGCGTCTTCAAAAGCTGCTCCTCCAGGTCATCATCGATCGAATCGGCCAGAACGGTAACCCACGGACTGTCCTTTCCCGCGCACACGCGCACCATCACGTCGGCCTCAGATGCGTCCGCCACCGGCTCCGCGTCCGCACCCCGCATCAGAATCTCCGCGATGCGCCCGGCCAGCGCTTCGTCAAGCGAGCGCTCCATACGCACATGAATATTGGAAAAGGATAGACCCATATCCTCCACCTCCGTCTTTTTTATTCTATCACATTCCCCCCGCGATTGTAAATAAAAAAAATCCTGACCGCGAATGCGGCCAGGAGCCAATTTTGTAAGCTTTCTCAGCGCTTGGAGAACTGGGGCGCGCGACGGGCGGCCTTGAGGCCGTACTCTGTCAAAAATGCAAAGTGTCTGTATGCGAAGGAATATTCATACAAAGCAGGAAAGGAGGAGCGTTCGGGGGATAGTGGGGTTCCCAAGAGAAGCCAAGTGCAAACAATGCTTCGCAGCAGTAGACTTAACAAAGCACTCGTTTTAGCTGTTGTATTGTCTTTTCTGCCAGATGTTGTTTGATCAATCCTTCGTGAGCATATACTATGATTTCAGCGTCAGTTCCTTTTCGAAGGATAATGACATGAGATAGTGCGTTACCGAACACACCACATTTTACTGTTGTTATGTAATAGTGATCTTCCAAATCTTCTTTCAATATCGTTCCTAAACCAGTAATAGCATCGCGGATGAACAGGTCATCTGCTTTTCGAAGTGTAATCTGCGTTGCTGTAGTACTGCTTTTTCCCTTCTCCAGATCACCAATATAGCGTTTGCTTTTCAGGCATTTCAACAGTGTCATTGTCGCGTCCATTGTTTCGAGCCTCCTCATTCGGTCACTGGTTTCCTGCTATATCCTGATAAATTGCATCAAGCACAGACACTAAGTATTCTGAGTATTCTTCCTCGGACGGTAAATCAATATACGTACGCTGTGCAACAATATCATCAATTAAATGGCTCTCTTCGGCAGAATCAAAAATGCTTTTATAGAGCATATTTACCGACCTATACACAGATTCAGATTTTTTTGCAGCTGGTATAACTGCTAATTTTACATCGTCTGCTGTTACATCTGCCATATACATATCTCCGAGTGGCTTAATGATATAGTTCTTGACTTTGGAACTATAGTCAATGAGTGTTGTAGTACGGATATGAGCAGATTGCATGAGAAGCCATTTTTCACAGTATTGTTTAACTGTTGGTGTTGCCCTGCGAAAAGTACAATCTTCTATTTCTTTTTTTGCTGACTGTACTTTTTCATATAATTCATCAGGAGTTTTGCCATACAATGCAACGCGTTTCCCATCCGCATCCTCTATACGCGTTCTGTAGTATTCAGTCCCATTCATCAATACTTTTCCATAGTTTGGAATTGCCTTTTTCTTGCCCAATTCCAACACCTCCAGTTAGAGTTATTCAGCGCTGTACTTCATTTCTACCATGTTTTTCATGATCGTGCAACGATGTCAAGGCATGAGTTATACCCTCCTTTTTCGATAAGTAATAGAATTCTCATTTCTTGGATTAGCTCTGTGTGTAGAGCGCGCTATGTATTCCTGTAAGTTTGCCTCTGAAAAGTAAACGCATCCGTTTTCTACATATTGAATGTAAGAAATAAGGCCATTATTCCTTGCAGCATCGAGAGTGGCAAGACTTATACCCAAGAATTTTGCCGCTTCTTTTCTTGTAAGCATTTTTTGCACTCTTATTCCTCCTTGTTATAATACTCAATTTATACCCATTGACCGGTTTTAAGTAACCGTCAAACCACCGCGCACATAGACGCGCGCCCCGATCTGCCTGACAATAAGAGAAAGTATCAGTACAGTAGCGGATAGTGTCTGAGAGACCCGGTATAGTCGCGGCGAGTCTCAGACACTGTACTGAGAGACTTGGTGAGGGAGTGTCAGAAGTGTCAAAAAGTCTCAGCGTGGTAAACCGGCAGCAGAAGCTCGGGGAATGGGCAGAGCGAGTGTCAGCCTGCCGGAACAGCGGGTTAAGTGTGCGGGCGTGGTGCCAGGAAAACGAAGTATGTGAGCAAACCTACTACCGGTGGCAGCGGCGGTTGTATGAACTGGCGCAAGAGGAGCGCGAGGGCGTTTTTGCCGAAATCACCCCAATTCAGCGAGCAACAGGTCATATCGCCGTTACCGTTCAGATCGGCAGCGTTGAACTGGCCGTCCACAACGGCGCAGACGCAGCCACCGTAGAGGCCGTGCTGCGGGCGGTGAAGTCATGCTGAGTGACTTCACAGGCGCGGAGAAGGTGTACATCTGCTGCGGATACACCGACCTACGCCGGGGAATCGACGGACTGTCTGCGCTGGTGAAGCTGGAATTCAACCTGGATCCGTTCAGCAACACGCTGTTCCTGTTCTGCGGACGGCGGCGGGATCGGATCAAGGCGCTGTACTGGGAAGGCAACGGTTTCGTGCTGCTGTACAAGCGGCTGGAATCCGGCAGCTTCCAGTGGCCGAGAAAGGAAAGCGAAGCCCGAGCGCTGACATCGCAGCAGTACCGCTGGCTCATGGAGGGATTGAGCATCGACCAGCCCAAGCCCTTCGTGATCGACCGCAAGAACTTCCTCTTTGCCAACACACAGGGCGGTGCTCAGGGCAGTGCGGTCATCTTCAGCCTGATTCAGACGGCGATTGAGAACGGGCTGGATCCCTGGCGGTATCTGACCTGGCTGATTGATACGGCAGCGAAGCGCGGTGTGGATGCAGAAGGTCTGCTTCCGTGGGTGGCTCCGGATTCTTGCAGGGTTTCCGCTTAATTTGGTTTGGCCAGCAGAGGCATTGCTCCCTGCTGGCCGTGCTTGTTCGTGGGGTGGTTTGACGGTTACGGTTTTAAATGTAGAAATCCGGCAATTCAAATCCTCCAGGAAAACACCATTGGTCGTAAACCCGACATGAACGGTATACTGGCCACATATGAATAGATAAGGATTAAAAAACCGGATATAATCCGTGATCCTTTGCTCACATGGCAAATAAATGTCCCAATGAATATCCCGCAAGTCCAATATTGATTCTTTTGCAATCTTTTCCTCCGGATTGCAATCTATATTCTACTTCCTTTATGTTAGGCCAGCACCAGGCGTACCACAATACGCCTGATGCCGGCCGACGTATGTAAATTGATAGTATCAATTAGCGTTCATGTAATGTGCTCCTTTTCATGAATGCTTGCAGGCAGCGGATGGCGCACCGCAGCATAGCCCCACTGTGTCGATGCTTTCCAAAGGCTGTCGTGCACGGTCGGGTCTCCCTCTTTCGAGAAGGGCCTTCATCGTTAGGAAGTCTCATTATAATTCGCCATGGCTCGGATTGCCTTGCCTGCCAAGCAAGGGAATCGGGAAGAATACCAGAAATGGATAAAGCCAATGCTGAAATTGTTCCGCCGCCAGGGTGATCAGTGTTCCCGCAAGCATTCGATATGCAGTTTTCAAGTTTCACAGAGCTGTTATCGAACAGGGCGTACACGGTAAGGAAGCGTCAAGGTTGAAATAATTCCTGCCATGATGTTAGAATCTTCTCCTTGCATTTCCGACCACTTATCGATTAAAAATCGATCTGTCGATCCGTTAATAGTCCTGTTGTCGAGGGTAAACAGTCTTGTAGCTTGACACCTCCGCCATATCTGCCACGAATGGTGTTTATGGGATAGAAGTGAATCATATTGGCTAAATCGCTTTTGATTGTTCTGGTTGTGACGTGAAGTTCATCTGCCAACTCAGCAACAGTCACTGTTTTACGGCGCAAGACGATCAGCCAGAGGCGCGTTCGTCTTTCATCCGCATGCATTCAGCCCATACCTCCTTTCCCGAACACCAGCATAAATGTTAAAGGTGAAAAAACCCTTCACCTTTAAAATCAAAATAATTATTAAATTTTCGTAACAATTAGAAATGATAAGAAATGACAAATTTCGCATAAAAAAGCCTCCTGATCATGTTGAAGTGAACCGTTGCGTTCAACATAACCAGGAGGATCGCGGATATGAGAAATATGTTCTTTTTTGTCGAAGGTAAACGCTAAAACTGTCTTTCCATGATCGATGGATGGAATATAGCTTTTCGACGGTTTTCTTCGTTTTCGGCATCTTTCAACGGCATTCCCAAAAATGTGATAAGGAATAACGTTGAAAAATGTCGAATGAAAAGATGCAGACGGCCTATTGACCATCTGCATCTTTTGAAAACATAGCAGGTTGAAGAGTAAATGCCTTTTTCGCCTTTTTCGTTTTCTTCTAGAAAAGGATTTTTCTCCGTGTATACCAATCACCTATATGTGTTTTTAAGTTCTTTTTATTTGACCGATCGGTACTGTCAAGAGTTATGCGCAAATACAACAGCGTCACTTATGAAGTTGGTTC
>ENA-UOJG01001221-UOJG01001221.1-human-gut-metagenome-genome-assembly--contig:-C47-NODE-1221-length-28873-cov-19.770976_pt1 | contig 28873 bp, 29 predicted proteins | sample MGYA00242340_ERZ723887 | MGnify/ENA metagenome assembly ERZ723887 | reverse complement strand
TAGTCGTCGCCCTCGTCCAGCAGGATCACCGGATACTGCTCCAGCGCCTCCGGCGGGAAGGGGTCCCGGCCCGCCAGCGGATGGCCGCAGGGGACGATGACCTTCCACTGGTCCCGCTGCAGCAGCCAGTAGTCCAGATGAGGCTCCGTGGGCAGACTGATAAAGCCGCAGTCCGCCTGCCCGTGGGTGACCCAATCCTCGATCTCATTATTAAAATTGGAGGGCAGCAGCTCGAACTCGATCTTAGGATACAGCTCCTGAAAGCTTTTCAGGATATAGGGCATCCACTTCTCCGACACGCTGGTGAAGGTGGCCACCCGCACAAGGCCGGTGTCCAGTCCCCGCAGGTCGGCGGCCTTCTGCTCCAGCTGGTGCTGGAGGGCGCACATCTGCTGGAAATAGGGCAGCAGCGCCCGGCCGTCCGCCGTCAGGGACACGCCGCCGTGGCTGCGCACCACCAGCTTCGTCCCCAGCTCCGTCTCCAGCGAGCTGACGGCGTGGCTGATGCCGGACTGTGTGAAGTTCAGCTCCTGCGCGGCGCGGGTGAAGCTGCCGCATTCCGCCGCTTTCAGCAGGATCTCGTATTTGGTCAGGCTCATGGCGATCCCTCCTCTGCTTCTATTGTAGCAAGCTTCTTAACGGAGTTCAAACATTTTTTCATGAAAATGATGAAAATGGTGCGTTTTACAAATGGAGTAAGCTGTGATATCTTATAATCAACCCGGGAACACAAGATGAAAGGAGCGACGGTTATGGGTCTGAATCTCTTGCTGGCCGGTCTGGCTGTACTGCTGGTCATCGTGGGCGTCGTCAGTCGTGTGACCAAGTGACACGAGGGAAATTGTGTCCATACGGGTAAACAAATGTGGTTTCTGTTTCCGATTTATGGTAAGGCAAACGCCGGGCTGTCGCTCGGCGTTTGCTTTTTGGATTTTTTATTGATTGGGAGTTTCGCCCTGCGGGGCGAGGGCGGCCTCCGGCGGCCCCTTTCTTTCAATAGCGAAAGAAAGGGGAAAAGAACGCCAGCAAAAACTACGTTTTTGCATTTCCTCAGCGCGCTATACAGCGCAAAAAAACGCAGTTGCATACCGCGCGTGCGCATGAGATTTTCTTATTCGATCCATCATCGAATCGTCTATGCTCCAGCGCCGCTGCCGCTGACTGATGCCGGGAAGTGCCTTTGCGTTTACCGTGCGGGCCGATGTGGGCATCGGCCCCTACTCAATTTTACCGCCCCTTTTCGTAGGGGGCGGCGTCCCCGACGCCCCGTCCTACAGCATACCAGCTTCTACCGTTGCACCGCATGAGCGGCAGCGGCGCAAGATGGACAGACGATACGTCATACGCAGCGAAAAGAACCATGCCCCGCGAACGCGTGGTAGAAGGTGGCAAATTCGCAATCGGAACAGCGTGCGCGGATTCTTAAACCGCAGGTTTAAGTGGCGTTTTTGGGGAGCGATCCGAGCGCTGCCTGTGGCAGATGAAGCGAGGTGAGCGAGTGGCAGCGGTCAAAATTTCGGCGGCTTTTAGGCCGCTACGAAATTTTGGGTACCGCAACAGGACACTTTTGCCGCCAAGGCCAAAAGTACCTCGTCCCCGCAGGGACGAAACTCCCCGGTTCCCCATTGCAGAAAACGCCTTTTTATGTTAAGATATGTCGCAGTTTGAAAGAGAGATGAGTACGATGCACAACAAGAAAACCCACACCATGTCGCTGGTGTTCGCCATGCTGGCCAGCGCTATTTTCGGCATGAGCTTTATGTTCTCCAAGCTGGCGCTGGCGGTGGCCAAGCCTACGGTGCTGCTGGCGTTCCGGTTTGCCGTCGCCTTTACCGCCATGACGCTGGTGATCCTGACCAATGTTCTGGTGGGCAAGCTGCGGGGCAGGCCCCTGTTCGCCTTTTCCCTGAGGGGCAAGCCCATCGGCTCGCTGGTGCTGCTGGGTCTGATCCAGCCGGTGCTGTACTTCTTCTGCGAGAACTACGGCATCCTGTACACCTCCTCCGCCGTGGCAGGCACCATCATCGCCGTGGTGCCCATTGCCTGCATCCTGATGGATGTGCTGGTGCTGCACGAGAGGGTAACCCGGCGGCAGATCCTGTGCGCGGTGCTGTGCATCGGCGGCGTGGCGCTGATCTACACCGGCGGCGAGACCCACATCTCGGCGCTGGGTCTGGTGCTGCTGCTGATGACGGTGGGCTGCGACGCGGCGTACTACACCCTGAGCCACAAGGCGGCGGCGAAGTTCACCGCCTTTGAGGTGACGTATGTGATGTTCACGGTGGGCATGGTGTTCTTCATTCCGGCGGCGCTGATCCAGGGCGCGGGCCACATGGCGGAGACGTTCCTGCCCGCCATCCAGAGCGGCAGCTTCTGGGGCGCGGTGATCTATCTGGGGCTGGTATCCTCGGTGGTGGCGTACTTCCTGCTGAACTTTGCCAACGCCCACCTGACGGTGTCGGAGGCGTCGCTGTTCAGCAACGTGACCACGGTGGTCAGCGTTCTGGCGGGCGTGGTACTGCTGAAGGAGCCCTTCGGCCTGTGGCAGATCATCGGCGTGGTGGTGATCTGCGTCTGCGTTTACGCCGCCAACCTGACGCCGAAAAAAAGGCGGAATGACCCTTAGACATACGAAAACCGGCGGCCGATGGCCGCCGGTTTTTCTTCCCAAAAAAGAGGGGTGTATTTTACATCTTAGCACTGTACCGCGCTGAATACAAGAGGAAATCCACATATTTTTCAATTTCGGCGCAGGGTATGAAAAGCCGCACTTTTTGGCCGCGTATTTTGGAAAATCTGCGTCTTGACGGCAGAAAGCCGCACGTTTACAATGTAGCATATTTTTGTGAGCGCCGGCTCTCCGGCAGGAAAAGCGGCGCGCGGAAGGGAACAGGGAACGGCGTATGAAATATGTATTTGTGACAGGCGGCGTGGTGTCCGGACTGGGTAAGGGCATCTGCGCGGCGTCGCTGGGCCGCCTTTTGAAGCAGCGGGGTCTGCGGGTGCGGAACCAGAAATTCGACCCCTATCTGAATGTGGACCCCGGCACCATGAGCCCCTATCAGCACGGCGAGGTGTTCGTTACCGACGACGGCGCGGAGACCGACCTTGATCTGGGCCACTATGAGCGGTTTGTGGACGAGAGCCTGACGGGCCGGTGCTCCGTGTCCTCCGGCCGGGTGTACTGGGATCTTCTCAACCGGGAGCGTCAGGGCGCCTTCCTTGGCGGCACGGTGCAGATCATCCCCCACGTCACCGACGAGATCAAGAGCCACGTCTACGCCATGGAGCAGGAGGACGTGGATGTGCTGATCTGCGAGATCGGCGGCACGGTAGGCGATATCGAGAGCCAGCCCTTTCTGGAGGCCATCCGTCAGGTGGCGGTGGAAAAGGGCCGGGAAAACGTGGTGTACATCCATGTGCCGCTGATCGTGCAGGTGCCTGGCAGCGGCGAGCTGAAAAGCAAGCCCACCCAGCACTCGGTGAAGGAGCTGCTGAGTCTGGGCATCCAGCCGGACGTGCTGGTGTGCCGCAGCGACGTGCCCATCCCGGAGGACATGCGGAAGAAGATCGCCCTGTTCTGCAACATTTCCGAGGACTGCGTGATCCAGAACACCACGGCGGACACCCTGTATGAGGTGCCGCTGCTGCTGCAGAAGGAGGGCCTTGACGAGATCGTGTGCCGTAAGCTGGGCCTTTCCTGCCCGGCGGCGGACATGACCCACTGGGCCGCCATGGTCAGCGACATCAAGAACGCCAAGAAGGAGGTCACCATCGCGCTGGTGGGCAAATACGTCCAGCTCCACGACGCCTACCTCAGCGTGGAGGAATCCCTGTTCCACGCCGGCACCGCCTGCGGCGCGGTGGTCCACATCCGGTGGATCGACTCGGAGACCGTGACGGCGGAAAACGCGGCGGAGGTGCTCTCCGGCTGCGGCGGTATTCTTGTCCCCGGCGGCTTCGGCGACCGGGGCATCGAGGGCATGATCGCCGCCGCCCGGTACGCCCGGGAGAACAACATCCCCTATATGGGCATCTGCCTCGGCATGCAGATCGCCGTCATCGAATTTGCCCGCCATGTGCTGGGCTGGGCCGACGCCCACTCCACCGAAATGTCGCCCAAGACCACCCATCCCGTCATCGACCTGATGCCGGATCAGGTGGGCGTCAGCAGCAAGGGCGGCACCATGCGGCTGGGCCAGTATCCCTGCGTGCTGGCGGCGGACAGCCGCGCCCGCGCCCTGTACGGCCAGAGCGAGATCAGCGAGCGGCACCGCCACCGCTATGAATTCAACAACGACTTCCGGGAGCGCATCACCGCCGCCGGGCTGGTGCCCACCGGCACCTCCCCCGACGGACATCTGGTGGAGATCGTGGAGAACCCCGCCCACCGCTGGTTCGTGGGCGTGCAGTTCCATCCGGAGTTCAAGAGCCGTCCCGACCGGCCCCATCCCCTGTTCCGGGGCTTTGTGGCGGCGGCACTGGAGCAGCAATAAGGCAGAACGGATATCCCTCCGGCGGAGGGATATCCGTTCTTTCGCGGCAGCGGCCAACGTTTTTTCGGAGATTTGTTGAATATGAATTGACCGGGCGCACCGCATATAGTAAAATGCGGTTAAGAGACCCTGCACCATTTGCGTACAGAAACCTATCATAAAAAGGAGAACAGACATGGGACTGATCAAAGCAGCATTGGGCAGCGTGGGCGGCGTGATGGCCGACCAGTGGAAGGAATATTTCTATTGTGAAGCGCTGCCCGAAAACGTTCTGGCCGTCAAGGGTCAGAAGCGCACCTCCGGCCGCAGCAGCAACAGGCACGGCAGCGACAACATCATCTCCAACGGCAGCGTCATCGCCGTGGCCGACGGCCAGTGCATGATGATCGTGGATCAGGGCCGCATCATCGAGGTCTGCGCCGAGCCGGGCGAGTTCACCTACGATATGTCCACCGAGCCGTCCCTGTTCACCGGCGAGCTGAAGGGCAGTATCCGCGCCGTCATCGACAATATGACCAACCGCTTCACCTTCGGCGGCGAGCCCCCCAAGGATCAGCGGGTGTACTACTTCAACACCAAGGAGCTGATGGGCAATAAGTACGGCACCCCGTCTCCCGTGCCCTTCCGGGTGGTGGATCAGCGGGCCGGTATTGACATCGATGTGGGCATCCGCTGCTTCGGTGAGTACAGCTATCACATCACCAACCCTGTCCTGTTCTACACCAACGTGTGCGGCAACGTGGCGGAGGCCTACACCCGCGACAAGCTGGACAATCAGCTGAAAACCGAGCTGCTGACGGCTCTCCAGCCCGCCTTTGCCAAGATTGGCGAAAACGGCATCCGCTACTCTCAGCTTCCCGGCCACACCATGGAGCTGGCCGATGCGCTGAATGAGGTCCTCAGCAAGAAGTGGCGTGACCTGCGGGGCATCGAGATCGTCTCCTTCGGCGTGTCCAGCGTTACCGCCGACGAGGAAGATGAGAAGATGCTGAAGGAGCTGCAGCGGAACGCGGCCTTCATGGATCCCACCCGCGCGGCGGCCCATCTGGTGGGCTCTCAGGGCGACGCCATGAAGATGGCGGCCAATAACCAGAACGGCGCAGCCATGGGCTTCATGGGCATGAACATGGCCGGTCAGGCCGGCGGCATGAACGCCCAGAACCTGTTTGCCATGGGTCAGCAGCAAGCGGCGGCGCAGCCCGCTCCCGCGGCAGGCGGCTGGACGTGCAGCTGCGGCCACAGTGGCAACACCGGCAAGTTCTGCGCCGAATGTGGCCAGCCCAAGCCTGCGCCTGCCGGTGAGTGGAAGTGCGCCTGCGGCGCGGTAAACACCGGCAAGTTCTGCTCTGAGTGCGGCGCTCCCAAGCCCGCCGGAGAGTGGACCTGCGCCTGCGGCGCCGTCAACAAGGGCAAGTTCTGCGCCGAGTGCGGCAAGCCCCGGCCGTGAAGTATCAAACGAAACATGCGGTAAAGAGAGGAGAAAATCATGCAGTATATTGATTATTACAACTATTATTATGAGTACAGTGCCCCGGTATACACCAGTCCTGTGGCCAGCATCGCTTCTCTGGCGATCAGCGTACTGCTGATCGTGGCCATGTGGATGATCTTCAAGAAGGCGGGCAAGCCCGGCTGGGCCGCCATCGTGCCCTTCTACAACATCTACACGATGTACGAGATCACATGGGGCAGCGGCTGGCGCTTTCTGATGCTGCTGATCCCCTTCTATAACATCGTGCTGGCCATCCAGACCCAGATCAAGCTGGCCAAGGCCTTTGGCAAGAGCGGCGGCTTCGCCGTGGGACTGATCTTCCTGCCCTATGTGTTCAACCCCATTCTGGGCTTTGACGGCTCCACCTATCTGGGCGTTCCCGGCAGCGGACGGCGCGGACAGCACGAGGGCTACGCGCCCAATTCCGGCGACTATCAGCAGCCGGAGCCGGAGTTTCAGGTAACCTTCTGCCCCAACTGCGGCGCAAAGGTGAATGGCGGCAAGTTCTGCGAGAACTGCGGCAAGCCCCTGTAAGCAGGCAAAACCAGGAGGAACATTAGGGCATCCCAAGTGACCAACTATAAATGCCCGGCCTGCACCGCACACCTGCATTTCGTCGGGGCGTCAGGCAAGCTGGAATGTGACTTCTGCGGCAGCAAGTACGATGTGGCGGAGATCGAAGCCCTGTACGCCGACAAGGAAGCCGAGGCCGTGGAGGCCACGAAGCAGGCCAACGCCAAGGCGGAGCAGAACCGCCGGAGGATGGCGGACATGGCGGCGGACGGGTGAGACATCTCGTCCCTCAACAGCGACTGGGGCGCGGAGGCCGATGTGTACGTCACCGCCGAGGGACTTGACCTGACGGAGCGGTATGACCGCTATACCCACACCACCGAGACCCGCGTCAGGAAGAACACCCGTGATGACCATGATTCCGGCGGCAAATTCTGAGCACCCTGAAACGGTAAAAAGCCGGAGGGCTTTGACAGCTGTCAAAGCCCTCCGGCTTCTCTTATTCATCGTCATTTCTCCGGCCTACGCTGAGGGTGGCCAGCGCCATGCCCCACAGCGGGCCGAGGGTCAGACCCAGCGCGTGGCTCTCCCACAGCCCGCAGTAGTTGAGGGCCACGCCCGCCATCAGGCCCAGCGCCGTGCCCACCGCCATGCGCTCCTCCAGCGCCTTGCTGTGCTCTCTGGGACGGGCCAGCTCCGCGCCGTAGCGGAACACCACCGACGCGATAATAAGCACCACGCCCAGTATCACGCTGGAGGCGTTGTCCGATCCGCCGGGGACAGAGACGTCAAAGGCGGCATAGGGGATGGCCCGCACGATCAGGCCCACCAGCGGCAGCACGATGGTCAGCACGCCCAGACGGCGCAGCTCCGTGGCGCCGCTGTCGGTGAAGGGGGTGCCGTCAGCCAGCTCATGGGTCAGGTAGCTGTGGGCGAACCACAGCAGCAATCCGCTGATGGCGCAGGCCACGGTATCGGCGATCAGCGTCGCCAGCGTCCGGTAATAGCTGCCCTTGTCCACCATCGCCATCAGGCGATCCAGCGCGTCGATGCTGGAATCGGGCATGTTGTTCCAGCGGACCCACAGCAGCGCGGCCGCCGCGCCGAACACCAGTCCCACGATGGACAGGATCAGCCCCACGCGGACAAGGATGCGGAAAACGTGGGCGCATTTTTGAATGATGGTCAGATTCTTACTCATGAGCGTCTCCTCTCTGGTTCTGCTTTTCGTCATAGCGGTCAATAAGGTTGGCGGCCACCGCGGCAATCAGCGCCGCAGGCAGCAGCAGGCGGTCAGCCTCGGTCAGCAGGCACGCCGGCAGCGCCGACGCGGCCACGGCGCACAGCGCCAGCGCCAGAATACGCAGCGGCCTCATTCCACGTCCCCCGCCGTCTTTTCGGGAATGATGATGGCGGCGATGATGTAAGCCAGCACGCCGCTGCCGCCCAGCGCACAGAACAGGATCCATGCCAGACGGATCAGCGTGGGGTCCATGTCGAAATATTCCGCGATACCGCCGCAGACACCGGCGACGACCTTGTTTTCATTGGAACGATGCAGTCTCTTTTTCATGATTCTTTTTCCTCCGTATGTTGATCTTCTTTTTGTTGAAAGAGCCGTGCGGCGGCGGCGGCAGCCATGCAGCCTCCGGCCACCAGCAGCACGGCGCCCAAAAGCAGGCTGGCGCTGACAGTCATCAGCACACCGGCAAGCGCCAGCAGCGCCGCGGCCATGTAAAGCAGTCTGGATGATGTCATATCGTCTCTCCTCCTGTTGTGCCCTTATTGTACCGCAGGGGAGGGTGCTTCCGATAGGCGGATTTTACAGGCGAATGTGTCAAATCTTCAGAAAAGGCACAAAAAGGGAGGGCATCGCGCCGCGATGCCCTCCCTTTTTGTGCTTATGTATCATTCTCCAGAAAGTCCCGGCGGTACTGGGAGGGGGTGACCCCCTCCGACTTCTTGAAGGCCTTGGTGAACACCCGGTAGTCGCCGTAGCCGGACTGCTCCGCCACCTCCGACACCGCCAGCGCCGTGGACAGCAGCTTTTTGGCATGCTCCATGCGGAGGTTGGTGAGATAGGTGAGGAAATTCACCCCGATCTCACTTTTGAACAGCTGGCTGATATACTGGGGGCTGAGATGGAACGCCTCCGCCAGCAGGTTCAGGCTGATCTCCTCGGCCAGATGGGTCTGCATATAGCGGGTCATGGCGGCGATGGGCCGCTCCTCCGCGGCGGCGGGCTCCTCCGTCCGGCGGCGGCCTCGCCCACCACCTCACAGTCGTGGGTCTCCCAGTCGAACAGCCGCTTGAAGCCCTCCCGGATCATGATCTCATCATCCACCAGCAATACCCGCAGCTTTTTCATGGCGTCTCCTCCTTCATGGGCAGCCGGGCCGTTACGCCGCCGCCCTCATTCTCCGTATAGGACAGGCCGTATTCCCGGCCGCACAGCAGCTTGATGCGCTTCTGCACGTTCAGCAGGCCGATGCTGTTGCCCTCCAGCTTCGGTGCCTGCCGGTCATAGTGCAGCAGCATTTCATCCACGGCGGCCTTTTTGCCGGGGGCGAAGCCGCTGCCGGTGTCCCGGACGCAGACCTCCATGGCCGTGTCGCCCTGCCGCTGGGCGGAGATGGTCACCGCGCCCCGGTAGCCCTTGTTTTTCAGGCCGTGGAGCAGGCTGTTCTCCACAATGGGCTGCAAAATGAAGTTGGGCACCAGCTGGTCGTACAGCGCCGGCTCCACGTCGTAATCGCATTCAAGCTCCGGATAGCGGTAGCACATCAGCTCCAGATAGGCCTCCAGCAGCTCCAGCTCGTCCTCCAGCGGCACCATGGGCTGGTTCACCTTTACGCTGCGGCGGAAGAAATCCACCAGCCGCATGAGAAGGTCCGCCACCTTCTTGTCGCCGTCCAGCTGGGCCTGTATGCGGATGCTGTCCAGCGTGTTATAGAGGAAATGGGGATTCACCTGACTTTTCAGATACAGCATGGACATCTTCTGCTCCGTCAGCTCCGCCCGCAGGATATCGGGGTTCTCCAGCGTCAGATAGAAGGACAGCGTCATCAGCGTGATGCCCATGCCGCTGATGAGCCATGTGTGGTGCAGGCCCTGCAGGGCGCAGACGGTGAACTCGATCACCAGCGCCGCGGCGATGGCGAATTTCTTCTTGGGGTCGATGCGGCTCCACTGCCACAGCAGCAGTCCCGCGCACAGCAGCAGGTAGAAGGCCACGCTGGCATAGCACACGTTGGCCTGCATGCCGGTGGAATAGTTCCCCTGCGGCGTTTCGGCGTACTGGATGGGCAGCAGGAACGCGCCCAGCTCCGCCGCCGCCAGATAGATGCGGGCCGCCAGATCCAGCCGCCGGGGCTTGCCGGTCTCCTCCTCCACCAGAATGGCGATGTACTGATAGAAAAGATACACCACCAGCACCATGGTGCCGATGAAAAGGCGGTGCAGCCCGTCGTTGAGCCAGCGGGGCACCGTGTCCAGATGATTGACGGTGTAGAGGGTGGCCCCGTCGAGGGCCAGATGCACCAGCACCACGATCAGCAGCAGGGAAAAGGTGCGGTGCAGCGGCGTGTGCCGCCGCTCGGCGGAAAAATAGATGAAGGCCACAAAGGCCAGCACCAGAAACAGCGCGATCTCCATGCGCAGCATAAGCGTCACTTCCTTTTGTCCTATCATACCACACGGCGGCAGGCGCACAAAAGAAAAAACGCCGCGCTTTTCTGTGGAAAGCGCGGCGTATCAGGCGTTTACTGCACCCGGAAGAATACCTTAGCAATGTCGGCGCTCTGCTTGGCGTCCTTGGCGTAGTAGTCCGCGCCGATCTTCTTGGCGTAGTCCGCCGTCAGCACCGCGCCGCCTGTCATCACCTTGCAGTCCAGATGGGCCTCGTGCAGGGCGGCAATGGTCTCCTCCATGCTCTTGAGGGTGGTGGTCATCAGGGCGGACAGGCCCACCAGATGCACATGCTTCTCCCGCACGGTGTCCACCACCGTCTCCACCGGCACGTCACGGCCCAGATCAATGACCTCGAAGCCGTAGTTCTCCAGAATGACCTTGACGATGTTCTTGCCGATATCGTGAACGTCGCCCTTGACGGTGGCCAGCACGATGCGGCCCTTGTCGGCGGCGGCGCTGCCGTCCTTTGCCATGGCGGCGCGGATCTCCTCGAAGGCACTCTGGGCGGCGCTGGCGGCCTGCAGCAGCTGGGGCAGGAACAGCTGGCCCCGCTCGTACTTGCCGCCCACCGCGTCCAGCGCCGGGATCAGCGCCTCGTCCACCACCGTCAGGGGCGGCACCTTCTCCAGAAGCTGATGGGTCAGGGCGGCACTCTCGCCCCGCAGGCCCTGCTCCACCGCCTTCAGCAGCGCTCCGTAGGCGCCCTGAGGCGGTGCACTCTTGGGGACGCTCTCCATCATCCGGGCCAGCGTGCTGGCGGCGGGAACGCGGCCCGCGTAGCGGTCGATATAGGCGGCGCACTGTCTGTCCCGTCCGGACAGCACGGCATAAGCGCTGATGGCGGCCATCATCTCCGGGCTGGCCGGGTCCATGATGGCAAGATCCAGCCCCGCGTCCAGCGCCAGCGTCAGGAAGATGGTATTTAGATACGCCCGGCAGGGCAGGCCGAAGCTGATGTTGGACACGCCCAGAATGGTGCGCACGCCCAGCTCCTCCTTGCACCGCCGCAGGGCCTTCACCGTCTCCATCACGTCGTCCTGCTGGGCGCTGGCGGTTAGGGTCAGGCAGTCGATATAGATATCCTCCTTGGGGATACCGGCGGCCAGCGCCGCGTCACGGATGCGGCGGGCGATGGCCACGCGCTCCTCCGCTCTGGCGGGGATGCCCGCGCCGTCCACCGTCAGGCCGATCACCGCCGCGCCGTACTTTTTGCACAGGGGCAGCACATGCTCCAGCACCGCCGGCGCACCGTTGACGGAGTTCAGCAGGGGCTTTCCGTTATAGGCACGCAGGCCCCGCTCCAGCGCCGCCACGTTGGTGGAATCCAGCACCAGCGGCTGGCTGATGACGCTTTGCAGCGTTTTCACCGCCTGCTCCATCAGGGCAGGCTCGTCCACGCCCGGCGCGCCCACGTTCACATCCAGCAGCTCCGCGCCCTGCTCCGACTGGGCCACCGCCTGCTGCAAAACATAGTCCATATCCCCTTGGGCCAGCGCCTGCTGGAACCGCTTTTTCCCGGTGGGGTTGATGCGCTCGCCCACCACCCGCACGGCGTCCACCGTCACGCAGGACACGGGGGAACACAGCACCGACGGCATGGGATGGGCCTCACGGCCCGGCACGCAGTCCCGGAACACGCCGCCCAGCAGCCGGATGAAATCCGGCGTGGTGCCGCAGCAGCCGCCGGCGGCGAACAGGCCCAGCTCCCGGTAAGGCTCCATCTGCTGGGCGAACAGCTCCGGCGTGATGTCATAGCCGCTGCCGTCGGCACGGGGCAGGCCCGCGTTGGGCTTGACGAACACCGGGAAATCCCCCGGCAGGGCCGCCGCCAGCCGACGGGCCATAGGCAAAATTTCCTTGGGGCCAAGAGAACAGTTGATGCCCAGCGCGTCCGCGCCAAGGCCCCGGGCCGTGGCGGCAAAGCTCTCCACCGTGCAGCCGGTGAAGGTGCGGCCGTCGGCCTCGAAGCTCATGCTGGCCAGCACGGGAAGGTCACAGTTCTCCTTCACCGCCAGCAGGGCGGCCTTCAGCTCATACAGGTCGGTAAAGGTCTCCACCACCACCAGATCGGCTCCAGCCGCCGCGCCCGCCCGGACGATGCGGGCGAAATCCGCCACGGCACTTTCAAAGGGCAGGGTGCCGATGGGCTCCAGCAACTCGCCCAGCGGGCCGATGTCCAGCGCCGTCAGCGCCCCGAAGGGCTGGCAGGCACGCTTGCAGCAGGCCACGCCCGCCGCCACGACCTCCTCCAGCGTATAGACGCTTTTTGCCAGCTTGCGGGGCGACGCGCCGAAGGTGTTGGTGTTGATGATCCGGCTTCCGGCGGCAGCATACATGCCATGGATCCGCTGGATCTGCTCCGGATCGGTGATGTTCAGCTCCTCAGGCCGTGCGCCCAGCTGAAGGCCCGCCGCCTGCAGCATGGTGCCCATGCCGCCGTCCAGCAGGATGGTGTGCGCCTGGTTCCACAATTCATTGACTTGCACAGGTCTTCCCTCGCTTTCGATACTCACATCTGTCCCGCAGGGCGCAGTGTCCGCACCCTGCCAGACGGCCCGTCACCGGGCGGTGGCTGACGCCCAGCAGCGCCGTTACGCTTTTGCGCGGCGTCATCAGGGCGGTGTCCGTAACGTATAATCCGATCTGCCGTCCGGCGTCCAGCAGCTCCGCCGCCTGCGGCTGCACCGTAACGGGCCAGTCGCCGTAGCCGGGGGAGTAGCGGCAGGTGAGATACCGCCCCTCAGCGGTGACCCTCTGCCGCAGCAGGGCCTCCGCCTGATCGGCGGACTGCTCCGCCAGCGCCGAGGCCAGCGCGTCTGCCGCCACACCGGCGGCGATATCGCCGATACCGGACAGGCGGATCTGCCGGTCCACGCCCGCGCCCAGCGTCACCGCCAGCAGCAGCGCCTCGTCACAATCGGCAAGGTGGGCCGGTACGTCCTGCCCCCGCAGGAATCCGGAGGCCTCCAGCTCGGCCACATCGCAGCGCCGCCATACGGCCCGGGGCATGGCGGCCGCCAGCACCGGCGGCGCCACGCGCGCCAGCAGGGCCAGCGTGGCAGCGTCAGGTTCGCCCGGTTCCCCGAAGTACCGGGCCGCCTGACGCAGGTCGACCTGCGCCGTCTTCTCCAGCGGCAGCGTTGTCACCGGCCCCATGGCCCCGCCCCCTTTCCGTTCTTTTCGTCCAGTATACCCCACAGCGTTTCTTCGCGCAATCCCGTCTTTTGCCGGAAAAGAGAATTTTTTCGTGGGAAATCCCGTCAAAATGTCCCATTCGCAGGTGAAAACCGCTTGTCAGCGGCGGCGGCAGGCCGTATAATGGCAGAAAAGGAGGGATGCCCTGTGTTGACCGGCAACCGGCAATACGACAGCATGCTGGCCGTGGCAAGGCAGCGCCTTGCCCGCCACGACCCGGCGGACATCGCACGGCGGGCCGCCGTGACCTTCGACGGGCGGCGGTTCACCATGACCAGTCTGGGCCAGACTGTGACGGTCAGCTATCCGGACTTTCAGGTATCTCCGGCGCTGGACATGTGGCACGCGCTACCGCTGCTGCACTATCTGGATCTGGCGGACGGCACGGCGTTGTCAGGCCGGATGATGGCCTTTGCCCAGTACCCCGACGGCATGGTGCGGGGCGGCGGCTTTGACCGGCGGGTGGAGTCGGTGATCCGTCAGCGGCTGGGCCTGCTGCCTGTGGAGGAGCTGCGGCGGCGGTGTCTGGCGCTGGGCGGGGAGCTGGTGGACAGCAACGCCGACGTGTGCGCCTGCTTCCGCTTCCTGCCCCGGTATCCCCTGTGGCTGCGGCTGTGGCTGGCAGACGAGGAGTTCCCCGCCTCGGGACGGCTGTTTCCGGACGAGTGCGCCGCCCACTACCTGACGGTGGAGGACGCGGTAACGGTAGGCGATCTGCTGCTGGAGCTGCTGTGCAGCGGCGGCAGCGTGATACAGGAAAGGGAGGGCCTATGAGCAAATATATCCTGATCCCGGACTCCTTCAAGGGCACCATGTCCTCGGTGGAGATCTGCGGGATCGTGGCGGAAGCGCTGCGCGCGCAGGAGCCGGACGCGGAGATCCGCGCCATTCCGGTGGCGGACGGCGGCGAGGGCACCGTGGACGCTTTTCTTGCCGCGTCAGGCGGCCAGCGGATCGCGGTGGCCTGTGCGGGGCCTTACGGCGAGCCTGTCACCGCCTGCTACGGTCTGCTGCCGGACGGCACCGCCGTGGTGGAGATGGCCGCGGCGGCCGGACTGCCCATGGTGGGCGAGAAGCGCGATCCGGAGCGGACCACCACCTGCGGCGTGGGCCAGCTGATCGTCCACGCAGCACGGCAAGGCGCACGGCAGATCGTGCTGGCGCTGGGCGGCAGCGCTACCAATGACGGCGGCTGCGGCGCGGCAGCCGCGGCAGGCGTGCGGTTTTACGATGAGACAGGCGCGGCCTTTGTGCCAGTGGGCGGGACGCTGAAGAATATCGCCCGCATCGACATGAGCGGCCTGGACGAGGCAGTGCGCCGCGTGCCCTTCATGACCATGTGCGATATCGACAATCCCCTGTGCGGCCCGACGGGCGCCAGCGCAGTATTCGGCCCGCAGAAGGGCGCGGACGCTGCCATGGTGCGGCGGCTGGACGACGGCCTGCGCCATCTGGCGGAGGTGATCCGCCGGGATCTGGGCCGCGACGTGCTGACGCTGTCCGGCGGCGGCGCGGCTGGCGGCTTCGGCGCAGGCGTGGCGGCGTTTTTCGCCAGTCCGCTGCGAATGGGGATCGACGTGGTGCTGGAGCTGACGGACTTTGCGCGGCAGGCGGCGGACGCCGACCTTATCATCACCGGCGAGGGACGGCTGGACAGTCAGAGCCTGCGGGGCAAGGTGGTCATCGGCGTGGCGCGGCAGGCCAAGACGCTGGGCGTACCGGTGGCGGCGCTGGTCGGGGCCAGCGAAACGGACATTGCCGCCGCTTACGCGGAGGGTGTCAGCGGTGTGTTTCCCATCAACCCCGCACCCGCTTCCTTCGAGGAGGTCAAGGCGCAATGCCGGGAAAACTTGCGCTTTACCGCGGAAAATCTGGCGCGGTTTTACCGGACGATACGAAGATAAACACAAAGCTGCACCCCATCAAGGGGTGCAGCTTTGTTCGGCTCGCACGCGGGCACCAAAACGTGCCGCTAAACGTCCAAAAACCGTCCCGTCGAGGGACGGCTTTTGGAGAGGCTCGATTCTCACTAACGCAACAGTCCACCGGACTGTTGCTCCCGGTTTCGACGCCCCGTTGGGGCGTGCGAAAACCAGAGTTCGTTTCGAGCCACCTAATTCCATTCGCTCCACAAAAAACAAGACCACCCATCGGGTGGTCTTGTTTTTTGTGGAGCGGGCGACGAGGCTCGAACTCGCTACCTCGACCTTGGCAAGGTCGCGCTCTACCAGATGAGCTACGCCCGCAAACGCAAGATTGATTATATCGCATAATCCCGCGTTTGTCAATCCCGCATTTTCACTTTTTCATCAGTATCTCAATAATGCCCGCAGAAGTTTCGTTAGGGTAGAATTCTACCTGCCATGTGCCCTCTGTGCCGCCGGTATGCTCCTGCTCCACCTGCGTCACGATGTCCCGTACCTCCTGCGCCTGATCGTCAAAATATCCCACCTGTACCACCAGCTCCGGCGTGCCGTTCTCGGCGGCCGCCGTCAGCAGCGTGTGCAGGGCGGAAACACTGGTGGCGTGGACGACATTCTTCAGCTCCGTCTCCGTGCGGCGGTAGCCGATGGTCAGCTTGATCTCGCTGTACGCCCGGTTGTCGTCAGAAACGGTGTAGGTCATATACTCCACGGCGTAGGCCCCCATGGGGGTCTCCCGCTGCACCTCCTGACAGGCGTCCTCGATGGCCTGCTCCGCCTCCAGCGATTCCTCGCCGGGGTAGAGCCAGATGGTACCCTCGGCGACGTAGTCACCGATCAGCAGCAGCAGGTCGTTGACCAGATCCTGATTGTTCTCGGCACGCAGGACGTTGGCGGCGCCGCTCTCATAATAGGAGGAGCTGTGGGGCTCCACGCTGCCGTAGCCCCGCTCCAGCATGCCGCAGCCGCTCAATTGCAGCGCCATGGCAAGGGCCAGCGCAAGGGCAATGATGCGTCGTTTCATAGGCAGTTCCTCCTTTTCTTCCAATGGGCTTGCGGCGGGGTGTGCGCACTGGCGCGCAATGACATTGTAGGGGCGACCCTTGCGGTCGCCCGCAGAACAAAACAGCGGTTTCGGGCGACCGCAAGGGTCGCCCCTACGAAAAGACCGGAAAGTTCCTGCTTATTTTACATCAGCGTGATCTGCTTCTCGTCGCTGTCCTCCGGCTTCACCAGCGCGCCGGCGGCGGGGATGGTGCGGGTGCGGTAGCGGGCCGGGTTGGTGATGCCCGTCTCCGCCACGGGGACGACACGCTCCAGATGGTACTTGGGCTTGATGGTCATGACCGCCACGCCCTGTGTGGCGCGGGTGGTCTTTGGGGTCAGGGACGCCGTATGCATCAGCAGGCACCGGGGCTCGTTGGTATACAGGGCCAGCTCCGCGTCCTCCTTCATGGCCAGCATGGCAGTCAGGGGCGCCTTGTCGCTGTACGCGCCGGTGAGGCGGCGGCGGTTGGAGGTGGTGGCATAGGCGGTCAGGGGCACCTTGGCGGCCTTGCCGTTCTCAAAGAAGAACAGCATGAAGCCGCTGTAATCCCCGGCCAGCGCCAGATAGATCACATTCTCGCCGTCCTCCATGCCCAGCTTGGCAGGCAGGTAGTCGCCCAGAGCCGAGGCCTTGGTCTCGCCGAACTCGCTGGCGCGGGTCTTATAGACCTGCTGGCGGTCGGTGAAGAACAGCAGCTCGGCGGCGTTGGTGGCCTCGAAATACTGGGCGGGGCCGTCGCCCTCCTTGTACTTCTGATCGCCGGACATGCGCAGGGATTGGGGCGTGATCTTTTTGAAATAGCCCTGACGGCTGAGGAACAGGTGGACGGGATAGTCGTCGATGGGTTCCTCCTCCGGCTCCTCCGGCAGTTCGTGGCCGTAGACGATCTCGGTATGGCGGGGGATAGCGTACTTCTTTCGCACGTCGGTCAGCTCGTCGATGATGATGCGGCGGATGCGCTGGGGCCGGGCCAGGGTGTCCTCCAGATCGGCGATCTCGTCGGCCAGCGTCTCGGTCTCCGCCACCCGCTTGAGGATGTACTCCTTGTTGATGTTGCGCAGCTTGATCTCCGCCACATACTCCGCCTGCACCTGATCGATGCCGAAGGCGATCATCAGGTTGGGGATGACCTCCGCCTCCTCCTCGGTCTCCCGGATGGTGGCGATGGCCTTGTCGATGTCCAGCAGGATGCGCTTCAGGCCCTGCAAAAGGTGCAGCTTGTCCTGCTTCTTCTTCAGGATGAAATACACCCGGCGCTTGACGCACTCGGTGCGCCACGCCGTCCATTCCTCCAGAATGCCGCCCACGCCCAGCACACGGGGCTGTCCGGCAATGAGGATGTTGAAGTTGCAGCTTACCGTGTCCTGCAGGGGGGTCAGGCGGAACAGCTTGGCCATCAGCTTATCGGGGTCCACGCCCCGCTTCAGGTCGATGGCCAGCTTCAGGCCGCTCAGGTCGCTCTCGTCCCGCATGTCGTTGATCTCCTTCACCTTGCCGGCCTTCACCAGCTCCGCCACCTTGTCCAGAATGGCCTCGATGGATGTGGAGTAGGGGATCTCGTAGACCTCGATCAAATTCTCCTTCTTGTCGTAGCGATAGCGGCTGCGGACCTTCACGCCGCCCCGTCCGGTGCGGTAAATTTCCCGCAGCTCGTCGCCGTCGCACAGGATCTGTCCGCCGGTGGGGAAGTCCGGGGCCAGCAGGGTAGAGGGGATGTCGTGATCGGGGTTTTTCAGATAGGCGATGGTGGTGTCGCACACCTCGCCCAGATTGAAGCCGCAGATCTGGGACGCCATGCCCACGGCGATGCCCTGATTGGCGGACACCAGCACATTGGGGAAGGTAGTGGGCAGCAGGGACGGCTCCTTCATGGTGTTGTCGTAGTTATCCACAAAGTCCACGGCGTCGCAGTCCAGATCGCGGAACAGCTCAGCGCAGATGGGAGAGAGCTTTGCCTCGGTATAGCGGCTGGCGGCGTAGGCCATGTCGCGGGAGTAGACCTTGCCAAAGTTGCCCTTGCTGTCCACAAAGGGGTGCAGCAGGGCCTCGTTGCCCTTGGCCAGACGCACCATGGTCTCATAGATGGCCTGGTCGCCGTGGGGATTCAGGCGCATGGTCTGGCCCACGATGTTGGCGGACTTGGTGCGGCCGCCGGTGAGAAGACCCATCTTGTACATGGTGTACAGGAGCTTCCGGTGCGCGGGCTTGAAGCCGTCGATCTCCGGGATGGCGCGGGAGACGATGACGCTCATGGCATAGGGCATATAGTTTTCGTCCAGCGTGGCGGTGATGGGCTGGTGGATCACCGCGCCGCGCAGGCCCATCACATTGGGATCGGCACTGCGGTGAACGGTGCGTTCCGGTTGATTTTTCTTTGCCATAGGAGCAATGTCCTTTCTTTTGTTGGCGGTAATTATTTGGTGTAGGGGCGGACGACTCTGTCCGCCCGCAGGGAAATGATCGGTTATCGTCAGGGCCGTCGGGGACGCCGGCCCCTACAAAAAGGTTGCCAGCGACTGCGTGCAGGTACGGCACGCTACGGTTTTTTGCGGGGGTTTTTCAGCTCGCTGCGCAGTTGCTTTCGTTTTGTCTTGCGCCGCTGTTTGCCACGGCTGATCCGCAGCTGGCGGAAGGCATCGAAATCGTAAAACACGGCCATTGGAACAAAGATCAGGGCTAAACACGCATCAAGTATGAACAAATAAAGTTTGTTTTTCTTTGCCCGTGCGTTGTAGTCGTCCAAAGATATGAAAACACGCTCGTCTGTCCAAAATGCACAAATGCCACCATATCTTTGAGAAACGATCACTGTTATCTTTTTCCCCTCAGGCAACGACCTCAGTTCGCTCCTTGCCGCAGCGTCCAACAAATCTGCCGCATCGTTGGGATTGATCGCAAACTTTTGCCCATCTGTAAAATACAGCTTGTAATAGATAGACCCCCCCCCACCGCAGTTCGCGCGTATAGTAGCGGTCAACATAGGATAACGTTCCCTCATAAACATATGTATTGCTCTCGTCAAAGTGGGAGGTGATCCCGCCGATCCAGAGTGTGATTACCACAAAAATGATAAGTGTCCCAACAATAATGAGCGTAGCTTTTCTAACGCGGCGTTTCGTTTCTTCCGTGGCGGGTCACCTGCCTTTCGGTGTCGGGGTGGCGGGCCGACAAAGTCGTCGGCCCCTACGAAATGGTGCGTTAATGCGATGGGCCGTCAGGGACGCCGGCCCCTACGAAATGTGCAGAGCAAGCACACGCCAAAAGGCGATGGATCTTGCGTCAAGACAAGGCGCAGCGGCGCAGGCGTACCGTGTGAACGTCAAGCCGGTGCAACGCCGTATTGGCACAAGAGACGCGCCTTTAGCTCACGTCGATCATGTCCATGTACTTATGTCCGTTTTCCGCGATATACTCCTTGCGGCCGGAGAGGTTGTCCCCCAGCAGCAGGTCAAAGACGCGGGCGGTCTCCTCGGCGTCGGCGGGCAGCACCTTGATGAGACGGCGGGTCTCCGGGTTCATGGTGGTCATCCACATCATCTCCGGGTCGTTCTCGCCAAGGCCCTTGGAGCGCTGGATATTGGTCTTTTTGCCGGACAGCTCCTTGAGGATATCCGCCTTTTCCTTCTCGGAGTAGGCGAACCACGTCTTTTCGCCGGACTTCTCCTTGCAGGTGATCTCGAACAGGGGCGTCTCCGCGATATAGACCTTGCCCTCCCGGATCAGGGTGGGGCAGAGACGGTACATCATGGTCAGGATCAGGGTGCGGATCTGGAAGCCGTCCACATCGCCATCGGTGCAGATGACCACCCTGCTCCAGCGGAGGTTGTTCAGGTCGAACTGGTTCAGATCCTTCACCGCCTTGCCGGAGACCTCCACGCCGCAGCCCAGCACCTTCATGAGGTCGGTGATGACATCGCTTTTGAAAATGCGGGGGTAGTCGGCCTTCAGGCAGTTCAAAATCTTGCCCCGGACGGGCATCAGGCCCTGAAACTCCGCGTCACGGGACTGCTTGCAGGCGCCCAGTGCGGAGTCGCCCTCCACGATATACAGCTCGCGGCGCTCCACGTCCTTGGTGCGGCAGTCCACAAACTTCTGGACGCGGTTGGCGATGTCGATCTTCTCGGTGAGCTTTTTCTTCTGGTTGATGCGGGTCTTTTCCGCCGTTTCGCGGCTGCGCTTGTTGACCAGCACCTGCGCGGCGATCTTTTCGGCGGCGTCGCGGTTCTCGATGAAATAAATTTCCAGACGGCTGCGGAGGAACTCCGCCATGGCGTCCTGTACGAACTTGTTGGTGATGGCCTTCTTGGTCTGGTTCTCATAGCTGGTCTGGGTGGAGAAGTTGTTGCTGACAAGGATCAGGCAGTCCTGCACGTCGGGATAGGTGATCTTTGCCTCGGATTTCAGGTACTTGTTGTTCTCCCGCAGGTACTTGTCGATGGCGCCCACCAGCGCAAGGCGGGTGGCCTTTTCCGGGCTGCCGCCGTGCTCGAGGAAGCTGGAGTTGTGATAGTGCTCCACGATGGACACCCGGTTGGAGAAGCACAGCGCCACGCTGAGCTTCACCTTATACTCCGGCTTGTCGGCGCGGTCGCGGCCCCGGCGCTCCGCCTCCCAGAACACCGGCTCGGTGAGGGCGTCGTCCCCCGCCAGCTCGGCGATATAGTCCTCGATGCCACGGGGATAGAGGAACTCCTCGGTGTCGAATTTACCGTTCTCCGTCTCGTTCAGCAGGCGGAAGGTGACCCCGGCGTTGACCACCGCCTGACGCTTCATGGCGTCCCGGTAGTAGTCCAGCGGCACGGCGATATCGGTGAATACGTCCAGATCCGGCAGCCAGCGGATGCGGGTGCCGGTTTTCTTCTTGTTGGTGGTCAGCTCCTTCACCTGAAGGCCGCCGATGTTCTCGCCCTTCTCAAAGTGGAGGGTATACTCCTTGCCGCCGCGCCAAACGGTAACGTCCATGTACGCCGAGGCGTACTGGGTGGCGCAGGAGCCAAGGCCGTTGAGGCCCAGAGAGAACTCGTAGTTCTCGCTGTTCTCGTTGTCATACTTGCCGCCGGCGTACAGCTCGCAGAACACCAGCTCCCAGTTATAGCGGCCCTCCTTCTCGTTCCAGTCCACGGGGCAGCCTCGGCCCATGTCCTCCACCTGCACGGAGCGATCCTGAAAGCGGGTGACGGTGATGAGGCTGCCGTGGCCCGCGCGGGCCTCGTCGATGGCGTTGGAGAGAATTTCAAACACGGCATGCTCACAGCCCTCCAGCCCGTCGGAGCCGAAAATGACGCCGGGGCGTTTCCGGACGCGGTCCGCGCCCTTCAGGCTGGTGATGCTGTCGTCGTTGTATACGTTTTTCTTTGGCATATGGAAAAAACCTCCAAAAGGTTGTAGCAGTCATGCGGGCAAAAGCCCAATATATTGTAACGCATTTTCCCGGCAGGTGCAAGGGGCTTGCGGTCGTTTTCCGCCGGTTCGCGTTTGATTTTGTATCAAAAATGTAAAAGGCAGGCAAAAAATAATTTTGCCGCAACCAGTCAGAAACCGCCTGACAATAGGGTTTTGCACATTTTCCACATAGTTTTCCACCGCCGTTATGTTAACCCGTTTTGGGCGGAAATGTTGCGGTTTTTCGTCACGAAATTCCTTCTGCCGGCAACGGAGCCGAAAAGGAACGGGTATGCATTTTTCATGCATACCCGTTCCGGTTTTCATGGCAGACAAGCCGGTTTACTCAGCCTTGGGAGCCTCGGCCTTGGCGGCCTCTTCCGCTTCCTTAGCAGCCTTGGCGGCAGCAGCCTTCTTCTCGGCGGCAGCCTTCTGTGCGGCCTTGAACTTCTCCTTCTCCTCGGGAGTGGGGATGGGCTCGATGGCGTTGCGGGGGCAGGCCTTGGCGCACATGGTGCAGTTCTTGCACTTGCTGTAGTCGATGACGGCCACGTTGTTGACAACATGGATGGCGTCAAACTTACAGGTACGCTCGCACATACCGCAGGCGATACAGCTGTTGGCGCAGACCTTGGTGACAGCGGGGCCCTTGTCCTTGTTGGAGCAGTTGACGAACACCTTCTGCTTGTAGGGCACCTCCACGATCAGGTGGTGCGGGCAGGCAGCGCGGCAGGCGCCGCAGTTAGTGCACTTCTCCTTATCCACAACGGCAACACCGTTTTCAACGTGGATGGCGTCGAACTTACAGGCAGCCACGCAGGAGCCGAAGCCGAAGCAGCCGTACTTGCAGGCCTTGGCGTCACCGCCGCAGACCTTAGTGGCAGCCAGACAGTCCTTCACACCGCGATACTCGAAATTATCCTTGGCGTTGCAGCCGCCGTTGCACAGCACATGAGCCACCATCTTATCGCCGGAGGGAGCCTCCATGCCCATGATGGCAGCGATCTTGGCAGCGCCCTCGGCGCCGGCGGGCGCGCAGGCGGTGACGGGAGCCTTGCCGGCCAGAATGGCCTCGGCGCAGCCGCCGCAGCCGGGATAACCGCAACCGCCGCAGTTGGCGCCAGCCAGACATGCCTGGATCTCAGGCAGGCGGGGATCGACCTCGACCTCGAACACCTTGGCGGCCACCGCCAGAATCAGGCCGAAGATAATGGCAAGAGCGCCCAAAACGACGATTGCCCAAATCAAAGTAGTCATTTTCTCCTCTACCTCCTTACCAGACCTTCAGGCCGCTGAAGCCCATGAAAGCCAGCGCCATCAGGCCGGCGGTGACCAGCGCGATGGGGAAGCCGTCAAAGGCCTTGGGGTTTTCGCTGGAGACCTCCAGCTGCTCACGGACGGCCGCGAACAGGAAGATGGCCAGCAGGAAGCCCAGACCGCCGGTGATGCCGTAGACCACGGACTCGATGAAGTTGTAATCGTTCTGGGTGTTCAGCAGAGCCACGCCCAGCACGGCGCAGTTGGTGGTGATCAGAGGCAGATACACGCCCAGGGCGGTGTACAGGGTGGGGATGTTCTTCTTCAGGAACATTTCCACGAACTGCACCAGACCGGCGATGACCAGGATGTAGGCCACGGTCTGCATGAAGGCCAGATTCAGGGGAACCAGCACCAGATTCACCAGATAGCAGAACGCGGAGGCCAGACCCATAACGAAGGTCACGGCCGCGCCCATGCCGACTGCGGTGTCGATCTTCTTGGACACGCCCAGGAAGGGGCAGATGCCCAGGAACTGGGAGAAGATAAAGTTATTGGTCAGAATAGCGCCAAGAGAAATGGCGAGCAAAGTAGTAATAGACATAACTTACTTGGCCTCCTTTTTCTTTTCGCTCTTGGCCAGCGCCCACTGCATCACGGCGATCAGTGCGCCCAGCGTCAGGAAGCCGCCGACCGGCAGCGTCAGGACCTTGATACCGAACTCCTCGGGGAAGATGACCACGCCGGGAGCGCTGCCCAGAGCGCCGCCGCCCAGCAGGCCGCCGCCGAACTTGCCGCTGCCCAGGAACTCACGGACAACGCACATGACGATCAGCACCAGCGTATAGCCGATGCCCTGGCAGATGCCGTCCACCGCGGAGGCACCTACGCCGTTCTTGGAGGCAAAGCCCTCGGCACGGCCCAGGATGATGCAGTTCACGACGATCAGGGGGATAAACACGCCCAGAGAGTTGGACAGGGCGGGAACGAATGCCTTCAGCAGCAGGTCCACGCAGGTCACGAAGCCGGCGATGACCACGATGTAGCAGGCGATACGCACTTCATTGGGGATGATCTTGCGCAGCAGGGAGATAAAGATGTTGGACAGGGTCAGGATGATCAGCACGCTGACGCCCATGCCCAGACCGTTGAAGAAGGACGTGGTGATGGCCATGGTGGAGCACATGCCCAGCACCTGCACCAGCACGGGGTTCTGAGTGATCAGACCCTCTTTCAATTGCTTACCGAAATTCATATTGCAGCTCCTCCTTTCTTAGCCCAAAGCTTCCGCGGCAGCCAGAGCGGCATTGGCGCCCATGGTGATGCCCTTGGTGGAAACGGTGGCGCCGGAGATGGGGGTCACGGTCTTGCCCACCACCAGAGAGCCTGCACCGGACATGCCCTGGAACTGATCCAGAACGGGAACGCCTGCGGTGTTGGGCTCGTTGCCGACGACCTTGGTGCCGATGCCGGAGGTCTCGGAGTGGCTGACCACAGAGATGCCGGTGATGGCCTTGTTGGCGTCCACGCCCACCATCATGACGATGGTGCCCTGAGAGCCGGAGGCGGAGATCTTCATGACGTAACCGGCGTCCGCACCGGCGTTCTTCACGCCGTACAGCTCGGTCAGCTTACCGCCCTGAGCGGCGGCAGCGGCGGCCACGTCGTCGCTGATCTCCAGCTTATCGGTGAACTCGCTGCCCTCGGGGACAACGGCGCTCATGGCGATGCGGGTGTTTTCCGCGTCGATCTCAGCGATCTTGTCGGCGGTAACATTGTTGACCAGGCCCAGCAGGGCGGCAATGACCAGAGAGATAACGGTCAGAGTACCGGCGACCTTGAGAATAAACTTACCGGAGATTTTCATTACTTAGCCGCCTCCTTCTTTTCTTTCTTGACCGCACCATAGATGGTGGGACGGATGTACTTATCCAGCAGCCACGTGGTGCAGTTCATGATCAGGATGGAATAGCACACGCCCTCGGGATAGGAACCGAAGCGGCGGATGAAGCAGGTGATCAGACCGCAGCCGATGCCGAAGATCAGCTGGCCGGGCTTGGTAACGGGGGAGGTGGCATAGTCGGTGGCCATGAAGATGGCGCCCAGCATCAGGCCGCCGCCGAACACGTTATACAGCATGTACTGCACGTTGTCGATACCGGCGGGAGCGGAGATCAGGGTCAGGATAGCCACGGTGCCGATGAAGGCCACGGGAGTGTGCCAGCTGATGACCTTGCGGATCAGCAGCCAAGCAAAGCCCAGCAGCAGCGCCAGCGCGGAGACCTCGCCCAGAGAGCCGCCGATACGGCCGATGAACATATCGCCCACGGAGTAGTTGGTGGTCAGCTCGGCGAACTTCTCCACGGTGCCCTCCTTCATGATCTGCAGAGGGGTAGCGGTGGAGACCACGGTGTCGACCTTGCTGGTGGGCAGGGACCAAGTGGTCATGGCGGTGGCATAGCTGGCCAGCAGAATGGCACGGCCGGCCAGAGCGGGGTTCAGGAAGTTGCAGCCAATGCCGCCGTACAGCTGCTTGACCACAACGATGGAGAAGAACGCGCCGATGATCAGCGCCCACCAAGGCAGCTCGGGCGGGCACACAAATGCCAGCAGCATACCGGTGACAACGGCGGACAGGTCGCCGATGGACTGGGGCTTCTTCAGCAGCTTGCGATACAGCCACTCCCAGAACAGGCAGGCCACCACGGACACTGCCACGGAGATCAGCGCCTTGAAGCCGAAGTTATAGATGGCCCAGAACAGGGCGGGCAGCATGGCGATAATCACGTCCAGCATGATGGAGCGGGTATTCTCGTTGGAACGGATATGGGGGGAGGAGGACGCGATCAGCTTCAGATTCTTGTAATCAGTCATGGTTTACGCCTCCTTCTTTTCGGCAGCGGCCTTCTCGGCCTCGGCCTTGGCCTTGGCGGCCATTCTCGCGTTGTTGACCTGCTGCTTGCCCAGACGGAACGCATGGGTCAGGGGCAGGCGGGCGGGACAGGTATAGGTACAGGCGCCGCACTCGATGCAGTCCATGCCGTGCAGCGTGTTCTGCCAAGTGTCAACGTCGCCCTTCATCAGGTACTTATACATGAACACGGGCTCCAGACGGATGGGGCAGACGCCAACGCACTTGCCGCAGCGGATGCACTGAGGATTCTCCTCGTACTTCTCCTCCTCGCCGGCGAAGGCCAGCATGGCGCCGGTACCCTTACCCACGGACACGTCCACGCTGTACTGTGCAAGACCCATCATCGGGCCGCCCATGATGAGCTTATAGGTCTCATCCTTCAGGCCGCCGCAGGCGTCGAACAGCTTGGAAATGGGGGTACCGATGGGACACTCGATGTTCTTGGGCTCGATCACACCGGAGCCGGACACGGTGACGATCTTGTTCACCACGGGCATGCCCTCGTACACAGCGCGGTAGATGGCGCAGGTGGTGTTCAGGTTGAAGATGCAGCAGCCTGCATCGGCGGGCAGCTTGCCGGAAGGCACCTGACGGCCGGAAACGGCCTGCACCAGCTGCTTTTCAGCGCCCTGCGGGTAACGGGTGTGGAGCACTTCCACCACCACGGGAGCGTTCAGCTCCTTGATCTTGGCGTTCAGCACGTCGGCGGCGTTCTGCTTGTTGGCCTCGATGCCGATGTACACCTTGTCCAGACCGAAGCACTTGGCCAGCACGGTGGCGCCCTTGATGACCTGATCGGGACGCTCCAGACAGGTGCGGTGGTCGCCGGTGATGTAGGGCTCACACTCGGCGGCGTTGATGATGACGTAGTCCACCTTGCCCAGCGCGGAGGAGATCTTCACGTGGGTGGGGAAGGTGGCGCCGCCCTGACCGACGATGCCTGCGTTCTTGACGATCTCCACCAGCTGCTCACCCGTCAGGTTTTCGGGGTCAGCCGCGGGCTTCACGTCTTCACTGATGGTGTCCTGAAAATCGTTCTCGATCACCACGGACATCATGGTACCGCCCATGGAATAGGGGCGGGGCTCCACTGCCTTGACCGTACCGGATACGCTGGCGTGGATGGGTGCGGATACGAATCCGCCGGGTTCACCGATCCTCTGTCCGATTTTAACCTTGTCACCCACTGCTACAATGGGTTTGCAAGGCGCACCGATGTGCATAGACATGGGGATGACCACCTCAGCCGGAGCTTCCAGCTTTTCGATGGCCTTTTCATTGGTCGCGGCCTTCATGTCATTGGGATGAACGCCGCCAAAGAAAGCTTGTGCCATTGTCTTCACCTCATCTTACTGCATTCGTATCTGATGGTGAAATGCCCACGCGCGGTGTTCCAATTCCGTGCGCCGGGATCTCACCATCGGCTACTTCAGGTGGTTAGACCACCTCACACTGCGTTTTATCATACAACAAAAACTCGCTGTTGTCCAGTCTTATGCGGGAATTCTTCCTGAAATTTTGCCTTTTTTGTCGGTAACTTAGCCCTTTTTTCCGGAAACCCTAACGCTCTTGCGTTCTTCTCTTTCGTATGCTACAATATATGGTAACTGCTGGGAATTTCCGGCAGGCGCGGCGCCTGCCGACGGAGTGATAAGAAAGGAGCGGTTCTATGTTTGACCGTGTACAATTGAAAATGGAGGCCAAGGCCATCACCAAAAACGCCTGCGTATCGGCCTATCTGTTCACGCTGCTGTTTCTGGCCATCGGGCTGGTGCTCAGCGGCATCGACTGGCTCATCACCGGCGGCCCGCAGGCCGAGGCGGCCGCCTATGTGGAAAACTACATGCCGGAGTTCAGCGTCTATTTCCAGCGCACGGAGCCTGTGCTGCAGCTGCCGACGCTGGCCGCGGGCTTCATCACCATCGTGCTGTCGCTGGTATCCTCGGTGCTGAGCGCGGGCTATGTCCTGTATACCATGAGCGTCCGCAAGGGCATCGTCACCCCCTACTCCACCATGTTCGACGGCTTTCTGTTCGCGGGCAAGGTCATCCTGCTGTCCATCGTGCAGAACATCTTTATCTTCCTGTGGTCGCTGCTGTTCTTCTTCCCCGGCATCATTGCCGCCTACCGTTACCGCTTCGCCCTGTATAACCTGTGCGAAAATCCGGAGATCGGCGTGATGGAGGCCATCAACATGAGCAAGGCCCAGACCCGCGGCCACAAGTGGGAGCTGTTCGTGCTGGATCTCAGCTGGCTGGGCTGGCGGATCCTGTGCAGCCTGACGCTGGGGATCCTGTCCATCTGGATCACGCCCTATATCCAGCAGACGGACATCGGATACTTCGAGGCCATCAAGCAATCCTCCGGCATCGGCTATCAGCCGCCCCGTGACGAGGAGTTCCGCGCCGACGACCGCTTCGACGGCCCGCAGGAGCCCCGGTGGTAAACGCATCACAAGAGCACAGGAGCCTGCCGCGCCGCGGCAGGCTCTCTCTTTTCTCATATTCTGTCAGATTTTTCAACACTTTGTCTGGTTTTTGACGATTTGCACAAGGAGGATATGCATTATTTGTGAATTTCCCGGTTTGATTTTCGACATTTTTCCGATATAATGAGAGATACGCAATAGGCCGGTATGACAACTCCGGCGATTTGCCGCCTTGTGGTTTATATGGTGGGAAAAGGAGAGGGTAGACGCCCTCTCTTTTCCTGTTTGTTGAGAAAGCTTTGCGCAAAGGAGTATTTCGCCCTCCGGGGCGAGTCACTTTTGCCCTTGGCGGCAAAAGTGTCCTGTTGCGGTACCCAAAATTTCGTTGCGGCATTTAAGCCGCCGAAAATTTGACCGCTGCCACTCGCTCACCTCGCTTCATCTGCCACAGGCAGCGCTCGGATCGCTCCCCAAAAACGCCACTTAAACCTGCGGTTTAAGAATCCGCCCACGCTATGCTCTGTAAGCTATCGCAA
>ENA-UOJG01001217-UOJG01001217.1-human-gut-metagenome-genome-assembly--contig:-C47-NODE-1217-length-28986-cov-46.499499_pt1 | contig 28986 bp, 26 predicted proteins | sample MGYA00242340_ERZ723887 | MGnify/ENA metagenome assembly ERZ723887 | reverse complement strand
GCGCGTCCTTCTCCTCCTGCGTGGAGACGTTGCCGACGTAGTGCGGGTTCTGGCCAAGGATCATGCCGTGGCTCGTGCGCTTGGCGTAAGGCTCCTTTGTATGCACCACGCCGATATCATAGAGGAACTTGTGCCAGAAACGGGAATAAAGCAGGTGCAGCGTTGTATGCTCCATGCCGCCGTTGTACCAGTCCACAGGTCCCCAATAGTTCTCCGCCTCGTGGGAGACGGGGGCCTGATCGTTGTGCGGATCCATATAGCGCAGGAAATACCACGAAGACCCCGCCCACTGGGGCATGGTATCGGTCTCGCGTCTGGCGTCGCCGCCGCAGCGGGGGCATTTTGTATTCACCCAGTCGGTCATCTTGGAGATGGGACTCTCGCCGTCGTCCGTCGGCTCGTAGCTTTCCACCTGCGGCAGCACGAGCGGCAGCTCCTCTTCGGGAACAGGGACCCAGCCGCACTTTGGGCAGTTGACGAGGGGGATGGGTTCGCCCCAGTAGCGCTGGCGGGAGAAGACCCAGTCGCGCAGCTTGTAGTTGACCTTTTCCCTGCCCCAGCCCTGCTCAACGGCATACTGCTTCATTGCGGGGATAGCATCCTTGACGGTCATGCCGTTGAGGAAGCCGGAGTTGACCATGATGCCGGTATCGTCCTTGAGCGTGAAGGCCTCCTTTGTGATGTCGCCGCCCTCAACGACCTCAACGATGGGAAGATGGAACGCCGTAGCAAAGTCCCAGTCGCGCTGGTCGTGGCCCGGAACGCCCATGACGATACCGGTGCCGTAGCCCATAAGAACATAGTCGGAAACAAACATCGGCACGGCTTTGCCCGTTGCAGGGTTGACGACCTCGATGCCCTCAAGGCGCACGCCCGTCTTTTCCTTGTTCAGTTCGCCGCGCTCAAAATCGCTCTTGCGCGCTGCGGCGGCCTGGTAGGCTTCGACCTCGTCCCAGTTTTCAATGATATCCTTCCACTTCTTGAGCAGCGGATGCTCGGGCGAGATGACGGTATACGTCACGCCGAAGAGCGTATCGACACGGGTGGTGTAAACGGTGATATCGTCCGGCGTATTGGTCTTGAACGTGACCTCCGTGCCGGTGGATCTGCCGATCCAGTTGCGCTGCTGCGTCTTCACGCGCTCAATAAAGTCCACGTCATCCAGATCGTCGATGAGCCTGTCAGCATATTTCGTGATGCGCAGCATCCACTGGGACTTTTCCTTGCGGATGACCGGCGCGCCGCAGCGCTCGCACACACCCTCGACGACTTCCTCGTTTGCCAGCACGCACTTGCAGCTCGTACACCAGTTGACGGGCATGGTAGCCTTATAGGCAAGGTCGTGCTTGAAAAGCTGAAGGAAAATCCACTGCGTCCACTTGTAGTACTGCGGGTCGGTCGTGTCGATCACGCGGTCCCAGTCGAACCCATAGCCGAGCATTTTGAGCTGGCGGGTAAAGTTTTTAATGTTCTGCTGCGTGACGATGGCGGGATGGATGTGGTTTTTGATGGCGAAGTTCTCCGTCGGCAGGCCGAAGGCGTCAAAGCCGATGGGGTTGAGAACGTTGTAGCCCTGCATCCGCTTTTTGCGGCAGATGATATCCATCGCCGTAAAGGGGCGCGGGTGACCAACGTGCAGGCCTGCGGCGGAGGGATACGGAAACTCGATGAGGCCGTAGAACTTGGGACGAGGGTCGCCTGTAATTGCTGCGTAGGGCTTTTCCTGCTCCCACTTTTCCTGCCATTTCTTCTCAATGGCTGCGAAATCGTACTTCATGGATCTTCTCCTTCATATGAAAAATAGTGTCAGCTGTAAAGAAAAATCCCTGACCGTTTTAAGAAACGGTCAGGGACGTAAAAATTACGCGGTACCACCCTGATTCGGCACGCGGTTCCCCGCAAACCCTCAGCGGCTCTCATAGCCTTGCCCATAACGGAGGCCCCGTTCCGCCCTTGTCAGGCGGACTGCTCCGGAGTGAGTCATACACGCGCGCCCCCCGCCGGCTCACACCGCCCGCCGGCTCTCTTTGGGCGGAAGCTGCGCGTCTTTCTGCTCCATCATTGCATTTTCCACGATAAATACAGCGTTTTTATTTTAGGCGGTCTTGTCTGCCTTGTCAAGCGTTATTTTCCCTCCGCGTGGGGCAGGATCGCGCCAAGATCGATTTCCTCGCCGTCGGCCCAGAGATGCTCGAGCGAATAGAACCTGCGCGCTTCATCATTGAACACATGAACGACCACGCAGCCGTAATCGAGCAGCACCCATGTGCCGCCGCGGTATCCCTCGCGGTGCAGCGGCTCCTCGCCCGCCTCCGTCAGCCGCTTTTCCACCTCGTCGCACAGCGCGTTGATCTGCGTGTTGGACGAGCCTGTGCAGATGACAAAGTACTCCGCAAGCGTTGTGATCTTGTCGATGCGGATCAGCTTGATCTCCTTGCCTTTTTTGTCGTCAAGCGCGCGCACGGCGATCTCAGCCAGTTCTTTTGCAGGAATCATACAGGGATCTCCTTTCCTTTCTGTTACTATCGTTATGATTGCTTTACGCCATTCTGTTACGGCGTCCCGTCTGACGGGCGCAGCCACTCGGGAATCTCATCGCCGCCCATACTGTCGTCTCCCGTGCCGCCAGTACCGCTGCCGTCTCCCGTGTTTCCATCCTCTCCCGGGGTATCCGGCGTCTGGATGGGCGCGTCCGGCCCTTCCGGCGTTGTGCCGGCATCGTCACCGGCCGGGCCGGTCGTTTCCGTACCGTCTCCGGTCTCGGCGCCGTCTCCATTCTCAGTGCCGGTATCTGTTTCGCTGCCCGGCCACGCCGTGATCGCGCCGGTGTAGCGGTCTACATGGACCGGCGGCGTGGACGCCGCCCTGCTGTCCTCCACATGGCCGGTGGAGGAGGAGAGCGAGCCGTCCTCGTTCACGGACATGATATCCAGATCGCTCATTGAAAACTTCTCAACAAAGGGACTCAGCTCGTTGTTCACCAGATCGAGCAGCTTCGTCGCGTTCGGCGCCACGTAGTCAAGCTTCATCGGCTTGCCGTATTCCGCGCTGATCGACCGGCTGTAAACATACACGCCGTACCACGGCATGGTGGTGAAGGTCACGCTGTCCACGGAAAGGCCGCCGAAAACCGCCTGCTTGCCGAACCAGAGGATATTTTCAAACGAAAGGTCCGTTTCCACGTTTTCCTGGAACGCCTTGGCGATCTTGCCGATATTGGTCACGTTCTTCAGCTGCAGCAGCTGCTTGAGGACCGCCTTGAGAAAATCCTGCTGGATCTGCATCCGCCCGCTGTCGCCGATTCCCGGATTGCCGTATGGACTGTTCTTGTCGTTTTTGCGCCAGCGGATGACCTGCATGGCGTCGTCCCCATCGAGCAGGCGGTAGCCCTTTTCCTGCTCGATCACAAGATCCTGATACGGATCGTGGTAGTCCATCGTATACGGCACATCGAAATATACGCCGCCGATCGCTTCCACGATCTTGCCGACGGCCTCCCATTCCACGACCACCTGATAATCCGGTTCAAAGCCGACCAGCTGGGAGATCTCCTTATAGAGCGCCTGGATTCCCTTGCTTCCGCCGCCGTTGAAGTTGTAGACCGAATTGATCTTTTTCACATCCCATGACACGTTGACCATCGTGTCGCGCGGGATGGACATGACCGTCGCCTTCTGGTTGGTCACATCGTAGCTTGCCAGCAGCATCGTATCGGTGTTTCCGCCGCCGCCCGTGTCACGGCCGAGGACAAGCACGGTGTAAAAATCCTTGCTTTTGCGCTCGCCGTCCGCACGCGGCCGCACGCCGTCGCCATAGTCGATCTCATCGACCTGTGTCTGGTCCGTATTGCTCTGCGCATCGTTTCCCTTGTTCGGCAGCTCCGGCGCGCGGATCTTCAGCAGGTAGCTCCCGCCGGCAACGATGCCGGCGAGCAGCAGTACCAGCAGCACGCGCCCGATCAGCCTGCCCGGGTGGGAAAAGGTCTCTTTCACCTGCTCCCACGCCTCGTCGCAGTTGCGCGCAAAAAAGCCGTCGCCGCGGCTGTCTTCGTCCCTGTCTCTCCCGTAGGGGTCTCTGTAGTCACTCATGGATATGTCCTCTTAGATCGTCCAATGCTTCCAGCGTATTGCGGTGAATGGGCGCGCCCATCCCCGTCATCTCCTCCACTGTCATGGAAAGGCCCATTGCAAGGCCTTTGTCCAGGTCCTCCCACACAACGCTGCGCAGCGCGTCCACGCCGTCGAAATCGCGGCTCGGCTCAATAAAGTCGGCAAGGTAAATCACCTTTTCCAAAAGCGTCATGCCGGGCTTTCCGGTCGTGTGCCAGAGGATGGCGTTATAGATCTCGTCGTCCACGCCGAACACGCTGCGCGCGAGCGCCGCGCCGGTTTTGGCGTGCAGCAGCTTGAGCGTTGTCCGCTCCATCGCATCGAGTTCGATGTGGTAGTACTCGCACAGCGCAAGCTGCTCGTCCAGCGAAAGGCGCTTGGTGGAATCGTGCAGCAGCGCCGCCACGCGCGCCTTGCGCGTATCTGCGCCGTATTTTTCCGCCAGCGCCGCGGCCGTCTTCTCCGTGCCGAGAACGTGCGGGATGCGCTTCGCCTTCAGGTAGGAAAGCGCGATGGGACGCAGCTCTGTTATACTTAGACGCTTCAGATCGAGATTTGTTCCATACAGATGCTTGCGCAGGATATACCCCAGCACGGCGGGCGCCAGCAGTCCGTCCGTTTTTCCACGCGGGATGCGCGTGCGAAGCTCCGTGGACGAAACGTCTACAAGATTCGGCAGCGTCATCGTCACGATGCGGCTGCCGGGAAATTGCCCGGCAAGAAAAGCGCGCTGCGGGGCGAACAGCTCCTCGCCGTCCGTCTCCGTGCGCCCGAAGGCGCAGATGCCGGCATAGCGCAGAATCTCCTCCGGCCTGTACCAGTATTGGAACGTAAGGAACATATCCGTCCCCATCAGGAGCCATAGCTCATCGTCCGGGTACTGCGCACGCAGGGCGCGCAGCGTATCCGCCGTATAGCTCTTCCCCTCGCGCGTGATCTCCATGTCCGACACTTCGACCCTTATGCCGGTATCCTGCCCGATCTGCTCGCCCATCAGGCGGGTCATGGCAAGGCGGTGGGCCTTGCCCGGATCGTCAGCCGAAAGCGCCTTGTGCGGCGGGATGCCGGCAGGGATGAGCAGCAGCATATCGAGCTTCAGGTACTTTGCCGCACTCTCCGCCGCAGCCATATGGCCCAGATGCGGCGGATTGAAGCTGCCGCCGTAAATTCCGATCTTCAAAGCATTTGCCCTCGTTTTCTCTTTTAAATGGTCTTTTTCGCCGCCTTCGGCAGAACGATCTTGTCCTTCTTGTCTTTTTTGTGCGAGGGGCGGTAAAGCACGAATTTCGTGCCGATGACCTGCACCTGCTCGCTGCGCGTGAGCGCGCTCAGCTCATCGCACGCCTCGCGCGCGGTGAGCATGCTGTTTTCCAGCACGCGGCACTTGATCAGCTCGCGCGCCTCCAGCGCGTCGTTCGCCTGCTTGATAAGGTTTTCGCCGATGCCGTCCTTGCCGATATGGACGATCACATCGATATGGTTGGAAAGGCTGCGCAGATAGGCGCGCTGCTTGCTGTTGAGTTCCATTCTTTCTTTATCCCTTGCTTTCTTCGTTTTTCAGGTAGCTGCTCAGCGCCTTGCGGAAGGCGCGCAGCGCGTTGCCGCGGTGTGATATCTCCGCCTTTTCCTCCGCCGTGAGCTGGGCGAAGGTCCTGCGCTTTTCCGGCACGAAAAACACCGGATCGTAGCCAAACCCTCCCTCGCCCATAGGCGCAAAGGCGATCGTCCCCTGCACTTCGCCGTCGGCGCGCAGAACATCGCCATTTGGAAACGCGCAGGTGATGGTCGTGTGAAAATGCGCGCGGCGGTCGCTCTGCCCGCGCAGCATCTCAAGCAGCAGCCGGTAGCGCCCTGCATCGTCCAGCCCTTCGCCGCCAAAGCGCGCGCTGTAAACGCCCGGGCCGCCGTTCAGCGCGTTCACGCAAAGGCCCGAGTCGTCCGCGATGGCGGGGAGCTTCGTCGCCTCCATCACGGCCCTGGCCTTGAGAAGCGAGTTCTCTGCAAAGGTCTCGCCCGTTTCCTCAACCTCGATCTTCACGCCAAGCTCCGCTTCCGACACGATCTCTATGCCGAGATCCTCAAGGATCGCGCGCATTTCCGCAAGCTTTTTGGGGTTCTGCGTTGCCAGAACAAATTTCATCGTCAAACCTCCCACGGGTCCTTTTCCCGTCTCGTTTTGCTCCTGCGTTCCTTTTCCTCTTCCTGCCGCCGCGCCTTGCGCTCTTCGCGCTGCGCGCTCATCTTTTCCTGCCATGCCGTGAACTTTTTGTCGAGCTTATCGAGCGGCCACTCGATCTCCGGCACGGGCACGATGACCACCTTGCAGCTCTCACAGTAACGGGCGGGCGTGTAATAATCTCCTAACAGCCCCGCTCTGCCAAGACAGACCTGTTCCTTCTCGTCGCCAAATTCGTCTTTGAGCATGCCGTCCTCACCTCTTGGACACCAGTAAATATCACGCAAGACAGGGATGGCTCCATCTCGCATTTTCTTTCCGCAATAGGGGCAAACAGAAGTGATTTCCATATTCGTCTCCTTTTTTCCTCAGATCAGCGCCTTGACATATTCCTCCGCATCGAACGGCTGGAGATCGTCGATGCCCTCGCCGAGGCCGACGTACTTCACCGGCACGCCCAGCTCTTGCGCAATGGCGACGCAGATGCCGCCCTTTGCCGTGCCGTCGAGCTTCGTTAAAATGATGCCCGTCAGCCCCGCCGTTTCGCGGAAGACTCTGGCCTGCTGCAGGCCGTTCTGCCCCGTGGTCGCATCGAGGACAAGCAGCGTCTCCTTTGCGGCGTCCGGCGTCTCGCGGTCGATAATCTTGCGGAGCTTGCTCAGCTCGTTCATCAGGTTCACTTTGTTGTGCAGGCGGCCCGCCGTGTCGCAGAGGACGACGTCCACGTTTCTCGCCTTTGCCGCCGCCAGCGAATCGAACAGCACCGCGCCGGGGTCTGCGCCCTCCTTTGAACGCACGATCTCACACTCGGCGCGGTTCGCCCAGATCTCGAGCTGATCGGCCGCCGCCGCGCGGAAGGTGTCCGCCGCGCACAGCAGCACGCGCCTGCCCTCGCCCTTCATGCGGTGGGCCAGCTTGCCGATGGATGTAGTCTTCCCCACGCCGTTCACGCCAATGACAAGGACGATCGACGGCTTTGTTGAAAGATCGAGCGCCGTGTCGCCCACGTTCAGCTTTTCGATCAGGATCTCACGCAGCGCCTGCTTCACGCCCTCGCCGCTCTGGATGCTCTTCTGATACACCACATCGCGCAGCTTCTTCACAGCATCATGTGCGACCGCCGCGCCGAGATCCGCCAAGATCAGGCTCTCTTCCAGCTCATCGTAGAATTCCTCGTCGATCGTTTCCCATACGATGCTGTCATACCACGCTTTTTTGATCCGTGCAAAAATTCCCATATTCTTTTACCTCGTGCTTATTCCTTGATGTTGAGTTCCTTCGCCATGTCGTTCATGTTGATCGTAAGCACCCGGCTCACGCCGCGCTCCTGCATCGTCACGCCGTAGAGGACGTCCGCCGCCTCCATCGTACCGCGGCGGTGCGTGATCACGATGAACTGCGTCTTCTGCGTAATGCGGCGCATATAGTTTGCAACGCGCACCACGTTCGGCTCATCAAGCGCCGCCTCGATCTCATCCATCACGCAGAAGGGCGTGGGATGCACCTTGAGAATGGCAAAGTAAAGCGCGATGGCAACGAACGCCTTCTCGCCGCCCGAGAGCAGCGTGATGGTCTTGAGCGCCTTGCCCGGCGGCTGGACCTTGATCTCGATGCCGCAGTTCAGCACATCGTTTTCATCTTCCAGCTCCAGCGCCGCCTTGCCGCCGCCGAACAGCTCCAAAAACGTTTCCTGGAAGCTGTCGCGGATCAGCGCGAACTGCTCTTTGAAGATGGCGGTCATCTCTCCTGTGATGCTTTCGATCACGCCCAGCAGCTCTTCTCTGGCTTTTTCCACGTCATCGCGCTGCGTGGTAAGGTAGGTATAGCGCGTATTCACGCGCTCAAACTCATCGATCGCGCCGACGTTGACGCTGCCAAGCGCGCTGATGGCGCGCTTGAGCTCGCCGATACGGCGGTTCGCCTTCGGAAGGCTCTCCAGCTCGATGCGCTGTTCCTGCGCTGCGGAGTGCGACAGCTCATAGTTTTCCCACAGCCTGTCGAGGATCTGCTGCTCCTCCATCGCGCTCGTTGCGCGCTTCTGTTCAAGCCGGCTCACGCTGCGTTCCACATTCAGCACATTTTCGTTCAGCTCGCGGCCGCGCCGGTCGCTTTGCCCGCGCTCGGCTTCAAGCGCAAGCTTTTCCTTCGTCAGCTCCTCCAGCGCGGCGCGCACGGCGGCGCGCTGCTCCTCCAGCGCCGCAAGCTGCGCCTCGTGCGTCCCGATCTGCTGCCGCGCAGCGCCGTTCGCCGTGCGGTACTTGTCGATCAGCGCGCGGCGGCTCTGCTCGTCGCCCTGCATCTGCGCGCGCAGCGCTTCCAGATTTACAAGGGAGCGTTCGGTCGTTTCCCGCTCGGCGGCAAAGCCGGCAAGCGTGCTCTTTCTCTCAGCGATCTCATCGCCGAGGCGCGAGGTCGAGCGCAGCAGCTCGTTCTGTCCGCTCAGGCTCTTTTCCGCCTGCGCGCGCAGCTCGCCCGCCTTCTTCTCCTGCGCTGCGGCAAGCGTTTCCTTTTCCTGTACGGCGCGCTTCACCTCGCTGCGGCGGCGGATGATGCTCTCCTGCTCCTGCTCAAGGCTCTCCAGCCGTTCGCGCAGCGAAGCGAGCAACAGGTCATAGTGGTTTTTCTCGCCCTGCAGCTTCAGCACCGCGTCCTCCGCCGCGCGCTGCTGGCCCTGTGCGACCTCCAGCTCGTAGCGCGCCCTGGCAAGCTCGCGCTTGGCTTCTTCCGCGCCGCGTGCAGCGGCGGCCAGCTTTTCCGCCGTCTTTTCCCGGCGCGCCGTCAGCTCGCGCAGCTCGCCTGCGCGGCTCAGAATACCCGCGCTGCGGGAAACCGAACCGCCCGTCATCGAGCCGCCGCGATTCAGAACCTGTCCATCGAGCGTAACGATACGGAAGGCGTTGGAAAACTTTCTGGAAATGGCAATGCCGCAGTCCAGATCCTCCACCACGACCGTGCGGCCAAGCAGGCTGCGGAAAATATCATCATAAGCGGCGTCATGCTCCACAAGCTCGCTGGCAAGGGCAATGTAGCCGTATTCGTTCGCAACGCGCGTCTCGCGCAGCGCATCGCCGCGGATGGCGGACATCGGCAGAAACGTGGCCCGCCCGCCGTCGCGCTGCTTCAGAAAGCCGATGGCGTTTTTGGCGTCCTCCTCGCGTTCGACAACGATATTCTGCAGGCCCGCGCCGAGCGCGATCTCAATGGCGACCGCATAGCGCTTGTCCACCCGCATCAGATTTGCGACCGGGCCGCACACACCGCGCAGCTGCTTCTTTTCCGCCGCCTGCATGATCAGGCGCACCGCCTTGTTGAAGCCCTCGTACTCCTTTTCCATCTCGCTGAGCAGGCGGATGCGTGAATCGAGATTGTTCATCTCCATGGTAAGGGAAACGTGCTTCTCGCCCGTTTCCTTCTCGCGCTCGATGCGCCCCTGCATCTTCATGGTATGGCCGGCGATGATATTGCGGATCGCATCGGCCTCCTCCTGCGCCTCTTCCAGCGCCCTGCGGTTTTCCGCCGCATTCTTCCGCGCCTCGGAAAGCTGCGCCTCGCCGCTCTCCTGTTCGCCTGTGATGGCGGCCTCGCGCTCGTCCATTTCGGCAAGCGACGAACGCAGCGCCGCGATTTCGGCGCGGCTGTCTGCCGCGGCAGACAGCGCAAGCGCCTCTCCTGCGCGCAGGCTTTCCGTTTCGCTCGCAGCCTCGCCCGCGTTTTTCGACAGCTCCTCTGCCTGCGCCAGCAGCGCGGCAAGCTGCCGTTCCAGCGTCTTTCCTTCCTCTTCCAGCTCCGTGATGCGCGCGCGCTGCGCGCCGATCTGCCCATCGAGCGAGCCGGCGCGGTCGTTCTGGCTGTGAAGCTCCTTTTCCACGCGCGCAATGTTTTCTTCGTTGTGCGCGATATCCGTTCTTAAAACGGCAACGGCAGACTCATGCTCCTTTGCCTGCGCGTCCAGCTCGGAAAGCTGTTCGCGCTGCCCGTCCTGCGCCACGTCGTTTTCGCGGATACGCGCGGAAAACTGCTCAGAGGCCGCGTACAGCGCTTCGAGATCGGCATTTGCCTTTTTCAGCTCCTCCCGGGCAAGAGCAAGGTCGGTATCGAGCCGGATGGCGTTTGTCTTCAGCGTTTCCAGGTTTTCCAGCCACACGGAGATCTCCAGCAGGCGCAGCTCGTCGCGGTAGATGAGGAACTGCTTTGCCGTTTCCGCCTGCGCGCGCAGCGGCTCGACCTGCAGCTCCAGCTCGGCGATCTTGTCGTTGATGCGGACCAGGTTCTCCTCGGTCCGGTCAAGCTTGCGCTCCGTTTCCTCCTTGCGGTAGCGAAAGCGGGAGATCCCCGCCGCCTCCTCAAAGATCTCGCGGCGGTCGGCGCTTTTCTGGGAAAGGATCTCATCGATGCGGCCCTGGCCGATGATGGAGTAGCCCTCGCGTCCCATGCCGGTATCCATGAACAGCTCGTTCACATCACGCAGGCGCACAGACTGCTTGTTGATATAGTATTCCGATTCGCCGCTGCGGTAGTAGCGGCGCGTAACGGCGACCTCGGCCTCCTCCATGCTGGGGAAGATATGCTCGGTATTGTCCAGCACGAGCGTCACCTGTGCAAAGCCCATCTGGCTGCGGGTCTCTGTGCCGCCGAAGATGACGTCCTCCATCTTTGCGCCGCGCAGCGACTTGCTCGACTGCTCGCCCATGACCCAGCGGATCGCATCGGCAATATTCGACTTGCCGCTGCCGTTCGGGCCGACGATGGCGGTGATGTCCTCGCCGAAATTCAGAACGGTTTTATCCGGAAAGCTCTTGAAGCCCTGTATCTCCAACGCTTTTAAGTACACTGACAGCTTCCTCCTTGAAAAAGGGGTACAATAAAGACATTTTAACCTTTTACTATATATCATTTTCCCCGCCCTTTTTCAAGTAGCTTTGATGAACAAAGCGTAAAAAGACGCCCGCAGGCGTCTTTTTACGCTTTTTCCTCTTGTTTCGGCGGCGCGCTTTTTCTCTGCTCGATCAGGCCGTAAAGCGCATCGAGCGCATCGGAAAGGCTGCCGAGCCGGTCGATAAGCCCTTCCTCCACCGCCTCCTCGCCGTAGATCACGCTGCCAACATCGGATGCAAGATCCTCGGTACTCATCATCAGCGACAGGAACCGTTCGCGGCTGATGCGGGAATTCTTCGTCACGAAGCGCACGATGCGCTCCTGCAGGCGCTCAAAGTAGTGGTAAGTCTGCGGCGCGGCGATCATCGTGCCGCTTGTGCGGATAGGATGGATGGTCATCGATGCCGATGGCGCGATCATCGTGATCTCCGGCGCAACGGCCAGCGGCACACCGATGGAATGCCCGCCGCCCAGCACCAGCGAAACGGTCGGCTTTTTCATACCGGAGATCAGCTCGGCAATGGCAAGGCCCGCCTCCACATCGCCGCCGACGGTATTGAGCAGGAACAGCACACCGTCGATCTCATCGCTCTCCTCCAGGTAAGCCAGCAGCGGCATGACGTGTTCGTATTTCGTAGCCTTCTGCGTGTTCGGCAGCACCATGTGTCCTTCGATCTGGCCGGAGATCGTCAGGCAGTGAATGGCGGCGCGGCTGTTTCTGATAACGACCGAACCAAAGTCGATGACCGGCTGAATAGGCGGCAGCAGCGGCTCCTGCCCGTTCTTCTCTTCGTCCTGAGAGAGTTTTGTTTCGCTTTTCATAGCAAGTCCTCCCGAAAGTCATTTTCGATAGGATTTGCAGAAAAGGGAAAAAGCATACCCGATGCGCAGGCGGGACACAGGCGCGCGGCAAGCTGGGCGTTCTACGCATCTGCCAGCTTGTAATAGATCTCATTATCCGTCCATATCCCATTTTCAAGTATAAATTGCTTGCGGATCCCCTCAAATTGGAAAGCATTCTTCCTCACAACAGCTTTTGAAGCAGGGTTATCCAGATTGATATGAGCCTCTAATCTGTGAAACCCCAGCACATGGAATCCTATGCTGCAAATCGCGCCGACTATTTCTGTACCAATTCCTCTTTCCTACAGTCTTATATCATTCCATACCGCTGCCGACTCGCCCTTCGTCATGCGGCCATCCTATCGAAAAGCGCCCGAGGGGATGCTCCCTCGGGCGTTTTCTGTTTACTTTTCCTTCCCGTAGAAGAACAGCGCGACCGTGCCGGGGCCGACGTGCGCGCCGGTGACCGGCTCGTAGTAAACGTTCAGGCAGTCGCCGGCAAAGCCCTTTTCGCGCAGCAGCGCAAGCACCTGCTCCGCGCCCGCAGCATTGTCTGCGTGTGCGATGCCGATCATCTCGTTTTTGTCAAGCGCGCGGGCGTCGTAGTAATTGGCAAGCTCGGCATAGGCTCGCCTGCTGCCGCGCACCTTTCCGCAGGCCACGATATGTCCCGTCTCATCGCCGCGCAGAATAGGCTTGACGCCCAGCACCGTGCCGACAAGCGCCGCCGCGCCGGAAATACGCCCGCCGCGCTTCAGGTACGCCAGGTCGTCCACTGTGAAGAACTGGCACATATGCTCACGGCGCGCCAGCAGATAGTCGCCCACCTCGCGGCAGGACTGTCCCTGCTCCGCTCTTGCCGCCGCTTCCAGCACCATCAGCCCCTCGCCGAGCGAGGCGGCGTAGGTATCGACGGTCATGATCGTGCGTTCCGGATAGCGGTCCATCAAATCGACCGCCGCCATTGCCGCCGCCTGCGCCGTGCCGCTGATTCCGCCGGACATCCCAACATACAGCACATCGTCCCCGGCGCGCAGCGCCTGCTCAAAATATTTTCCCGCCGTATCGGGGTTGATCATCGAGGTCCTGACCTCGGCGCCGGCGCGCATGGCGTTGTAAAACTCCACGCCATCGAAGTCGGTATCCTTCGGATAGACCATCTCTTTGCCATTGACGGTGTAGGAAAAGGGGATCACGGTAATATTGTGCTGCCGCAGCTGCGCGGCCGGCAGGTTTGCAGAAGTATCTGTAAAAAGCCTGAGCATGGATATCCCTCCCTCCAAAAAGTAGTGCTTCGGGTAGCTTATCACGCTCCGCGTGCAGATGCAAGCCGCCCGCGGATTCTTTACAGTTTATTCACCTTTATTTACCATATCGAAACACCGTTCCATTAAGAGGGAAGCGCCCTCCGCAGAGGACGCTTCCCTTATACCCGTCTCCGGCAGGCCTTACGCCTGCTCAAAGATCGCCTTCATGCACTTGTAGGTCATGTAGCAGTCGAGCTTGGCGACCGTTTCATACGGCGCGTGCATCGAAAGCACCGGAACGCCCGCATCGAGCGTATCGATGTTGCGCTGCGCCATGAACTTGGCTACCGTACCGCCGCCGCCGGCGTCGGTCTTGCCCATCTCGGCCATCTGCCAGAACACGCCGTTGTCGTTCATAAGCTTGCGCACCTTGCCGACGACCTCGGCGCTTGCATCGCTCGCACCGCCCTTACCGCCGGAGCCGGTATACTTGCACAGCGCCACGCCGTAATTGACGAAGGCGGAGTTGCGCTTATCGTAGACCTCGGCAAAGTTCGGATCATACGCCGCCGTCACGTCCGCGCTCAGGCAGAAGGAGTTGGCAAAGCAGTCGGAAAGCGACACGCCCTGCGTGCGGCACATATCGCCCATGAAGCATTCAAACGCCTGCGAGAGCATACCGGAAACGCCCTCGGAGCCGATTTCTTCCTTATCGGCAAAGATGCACACGGCGGTCTTCTTCGGGGACTTGGCGTCAAAGATGCCCGCGAGTTCTGCATAGGCGCAGACGCGGTCGTCGTGGCCGTAGGATGCGATAAAGCTGCGGTCGAAGCCGATGTCGCGCGCCTCGCCGGCGGGGACGACCTCAAGCTCGGCGGAGATGAAGTCCTCCTCCGTGATGCCGTACTTTTCGTTGAGGTGCTGGAGAACGCCAAGCTTGAAGCGGTCGGAGCAGTCCTCATCCGCAATGGGGCGGCCACCGAGCAGCACGTTCAGGCTCTCGCTGGGGATGGCCTCGTTGAGCGGCTTTTTGCCCTGTTCGCGGCCAAGATGCGGCAGCAGATCGTTGATGATGAACTGCGGATCCTCCGGTCTGCCGCCCACATGGATGGGAACGCTCGTCCCATCGCGCAGCACGACCACGCCGTGCAGCTCAAGCGGAATCGTGACCCACTGATACTTGCGGATGCCGCCGTAATGGTGCGTCTTGAAATAGGCCATTTCCGCCTCTTCATAAAGCGGGCGGGGCTTGAGGTCGAGGCGGGGCGCATCGGTGTGCGCTGCGCCGATGTTCGCGCCGTGGCTCAGATTCTCGCTGCCGATCACGGCGAGCATGATGCCCTTGCCGCGGTTGTTGCAGTAAACCTTGTCGCCGGCGGCGAGCTTCATGCCGGCCTCGTAAGCGCGGAAGCCCTTCTTTTCCGCCAGCTCGATGCAGTACTCCACGCAAAGGCGCTCGGTCTTGCCATGGTTGAGGAACTGCTTGTAGTCCTCGCAGTAGGCTTCCATCGCCTTTTCATCCTCCGCGCTCAGGCGGTCGTAGCCGTTCTTCGGCGCGTAGAGCAGCTTTTCAGCCAGCTTGTTCTTTTCCTTGCTCATTGGGGATCCTCCTTTAAATTATTGATGATCGTATTGAGAAAGCTCTCCGCCGCAGCCGCAGCCTGCGCTGCAGTGGGCAGATCATTCACAAATGTATAATCGCAGCGCGCACGGAAATACCCGTCCGGCCGCTGCGCGGCGATGCGCGCCCTTGCATATTCCTCGCTGATGCCGTCACGCGCCATGATGCGGCGCACGCGCACCTCCTCCGGCGCAGTCACGGCGATTGTCGCATCGCACAGCGCGCCAAGGCCGCTCTCAATCAGCTTGATCGCATCGAGAGCGATGATGCCGGCTTCTGCCGCCGCCATGCGGCGCGCCAGCTCGCGCGGCAGGTACGCATGAACGATGGCGTCAAGCTGCCGCAGCTTTTCCGCATTACGGAACACGACCGCGCCGATCGCGTGCAGATCCGCGCTGCCGTCCGCGCGGAACGCTCCGGCGCCGAACGCCGCGGCAAGCGCGGCGCGCAGCGCTTCATCCCGCGCAAGCATCTCGTGGTACACCGCGTCACAGTCCAGCACGAACGCCCCGCGCGCCTCCAGCGCGCGCAGTAGGCTCGTCTTCCCCGCGCCCGTGCCGCCCGTGATACCGACAACGCACTTTCCGTCGTCCGCATTTTCCACATGAAAGCCCGCCGCTTTCTTCAGGCGGTTGCCTACGGCGAGGCCAAGGCCACCATCGTCCGGACACTGCGCATAGATATCCGGCACGTCCGTCTCGTCAAAGGCTCGCAGCGCATCGAACACGTGCTGCGCCTGCGCGCGCTTGTCACCGCTTTTTCCAAGCGCACGAACGATATGCCCATCGAAAAGCGGCGCAAACTCATCAAAGCAGATCACGCCTGAGCGTTCGCCCATCTGCGCGAGCAGAAAACGCGCGCCGGCCTTCGGCGCGCCGGTCACGACCGTAACGGGCGCTTTCGGCGCGTAATGCCTGTATTTCATGCCCGGAGCGCGCGGCTTTTCCCCATCGGCCATCTTCTGCGTCACCGCCTTGTCTACGCTCACCTCGCCGATCGCCTCGCGCAGGCTCTCGAGCGGCAGGCCGCCCGGACGCAGCAGCTGCGGCGGCGAGACGGTGAGGTCGATGATCGTCGATTCCACGCCGACCCGGCAGGGGCCGCCGTCCACAATGCCATCGATCTTTCCCCACATATCCTCGCGGACGTGCTGCGCTGTGGTGCAGCTCGGACGGCCGGAGGTGTTCGCGCTCGGCGCGGCGATCGGCACGCCGGCGCGCGCGATGATGGCGCGCGTCGCCGCATGGTCGGGGCAGCGCATCCCAACGGTCTCCAGCCCGCCCGTCGTGCGCAGCGGCACGCAGGGCTTTTTCTTTAAGATCATCGTCAGCGGCCCCGGCCAAAAGCGCTCGGCCAACGCATACGCCGCCTGCGGCACATCCTCGCAGTAGCGCGCAAGCCAGCTTGCATCCGGAATGTGCAGAATGAGCGGATTGTCCTGCGGGCGGCCCTTCGCCTCAAAAATATGCAGCACCGCCGTTTCATCCAGTCCGTTCGCGCCAAGCCCGTAGACCGTTTCCGTCGGGATGGCGAGAAGCCCGCCGCTGCGCAGGATCTCTGCCGCCGCGTCGATCTGCCGCGCATCCTCCGGTGAACGGAGGTCAAACCATTTCGTCTCCACTGTTTTCTTCTTCTCTCCTATTGCTCCGTACTCCCGCGCAGCTTCTCCGCCTGCTCCTGCATCGTCAGCGCATCGATGATGGGGTCCAGATCGCCGTTGATCACAGCGTCGATGTTGAAATTTTTCGTATCCCCCGTCAGGCGGTGGTCGGTCACGCGGTTCTGCGGGAAGTTATAGGTGCGGATGCGCTCATTGCGCATCCCTGTGCCGACCTGTGCGCGCCGTTCGCTCGTCACCGCGTCCTCTACGCGCGCGCGTTCCATCTCGCAGAGCTTGCTGGCCAGCATCGCCATACATTTTGCGCGGTTCTGCAGCTGCGAGCGCTCCTCCTGGCAGGCAACGACGATGCCCGTTGGCTTATGGATGAGCCGCACGGCGGAGCTTGTTTTGTTGACGTGCTGCCCGCCCGCGCCGGAGGCGCGGTAGACCTGCATCTCGATATCCTCCGGACGCAGATCGACGTCCGCCTCCTCCATTTCCGGCAGCACCGCAACCGTTGCGGTGGAGGTGTGGACGCGTCCGCCGGACTCCGTTTCCGGCACGCGCTGCACGCGGTGTACGCCGGACTCGAACTTCAGGCGCGAATACGCGCCGCTGCCGCCGACAATGAAGTCGGCCTCCTTCACGCCGCCAAGCTCGGTATCATTGTAGTTGAGCAGCTCTACGCGGAAGCCACGTTTTTCCGCATACATGGCGTACATCCGGTAAAGGTCGGCGGCAAACAGCGCGCTCTCCTCTCCGCCCACGCCGCCGCGGATCTCAACAATGACGTTTTTTTCATCGTTCGGGTCGCGCGGCAGAAGCAGCACGCGCAGCTCACCGAAAAGTCTGTCCTTCTCCGCCTTGGCGGCGGAAAGCTCCTCCTGCGCCATGCCGCGCAGCTCCGGATCGGACACGAGCTCAAGCGCCTGCGCGATGTCGTCCTCGCACTTCTGATACGCGCGGTAGGCCTCCACCACGGCGGAAAGCTCCTTCTGCTCGCGCGTAAGCGCGCGTAGCCTTTTCGGGTCGGCATAGATCTCCGGCACTTCGAGCAGCTCACCGATCTCGTCATACCGGCGTGCAAGCAGCTCCAGCTTCTCCCACATCAGGCTTTGTCCTCCGCAATGAAATCCGAACAGGTCTTGATGAACTGGTCGCGCCAGAAATGGTAGCCCGCCGAGCCGGGACGCAGCGAAACATCGGCAACGTGCGGCGTTTGCAGATAAAGATCCATCTGGCGGTAAACGTCCCGGTAAAGCTCCTCGCTCCTGTGCGTGATAACATAGGCAACGTTCTGCATCTCGAAGCCGCGGCGCTTAAGCAGCCCGCGGATGATGCTGGCGCAGCGTCCCGCCCAGATCGGCGTGCCGAGGATGACGAGCTTGTACTCCGACAGCGGACGGGAGCATTTGGGACGCGAAACGGGGCGCGTGCGCTTATGCATCGCGTCAAGCCCGCTGCGCAGAAAGCCGAACGCGCCGTTCCGGTTCACCTTGTCGTGGATCTCCAGGCACTCGCAGCCGAGCGCGGCGGCGATCTCCTCCATCGCCTGCTTTGTGCTTCCCGTGCGGGAATAATAGATGCAAACCGCCTTGTTATTCATGCTTAGCCTCCGTTCAGCAGGAGCCAGCCAAGAGCGAAGGCCTCCCGCACATAGTAGTTGAGCTGTAATCCGTCGTAATACGCGGTGCGCGGCAGCGTTGCCGCCACGCCGCAGGCCCACGGCACGCCGGCGATCCGCCCGGCGCGGTAAATATGATAGTCATTTGTCACATAGGCAAACGTCCCCGTTGTATCAAGGCCGTTTTCCGCCATGATCGCGTAGCTGAAATCAAAGTTTTCCCGCGTGCTGGTGGAGCGGTCCTCGCGGTAAATGCGTTTTTCGTCCACGCCGTGAGCGATGAGCCAGCCGGCCATGCAGTCCGCCTCGGAGATATCCTCGCCCGGCCCCTGCCCGCCGGAGCAGATGATGGGGATGTCCGGCTTGTCCGCGATGAAATCGAGCGCCGCCTGCAATCTTGACGAAAGCATCAGCGACGGCTCCGTGCCGTTTACCCCCGCGCCGAGGATGACGATGCATTGCGCGTTTTCTGCCGCAGGGTTCGTATGCGCGCCGCTGACGACGAGCGCTTCGAGCCATGCAAACGCAAGTGCGCCGATGCATATCAGCGCCAGCAGCGCGCGCTGCGCCCGCCTTGCCCACGGCTTATCCATACGGTCCAGCACAGCGAAAACGATGAAAAGCGCAGCCGCGCACCAGAACAGCAGCCCGGAAAAGCGCACGCCCGGAATCCCCAGGCACGCCGTGCCAAGCACGGCGCAGACCGCCGCCGCTGTCCACAGTCTCTTTTGTCTTTTCATGGCGTTCCCCTCATTCGCCCGCCTGCTCGGCGAGTGCCTCCCACTTTTCCATCAGCGCGCTGAGCGCTGCCTCGGCGGCTTCCTTTTCCCTGTAGATCCCGCTGTAGCGCTCATAGTCGCTGCCAGCTTCTTCCAGCTGCCGTTCAAGCTCCGCCACGCGCGCCTCCTGCGCGGCGATCTCCTTTTCGCAGACCGTCAGCTGGCGCTTCGCCTGCTGGGCAGAGCGGTTCGCGCGCGGCTTTTCCGTAACGGTCTTTTCCTTTACAGCTTTTTCCGCATGGTCGTTTTTCGTCTGCGCGTTCAGCGCCTTGACCTGCCGGTAGCGCGCAAAGACCATGGGATAATCCGTGATCACGCCATTTTCCAGCTCCCACACGCGAGTGGCAAAGCGGTTGATGAAATAGCGGTCGTGGCTCACGAACAGCAGCGTCCCGTCGTAGCTTTCCACCGCCTCCTCGATCCACTCGCGCGAGACGATATCCAGATGATTCGTCGGCTCGTCAAGAATCAGCAGATTGACCTCCTCGTCCATCAGGATGCAGAGCTTCAGGCGGCTCAATTCGCCGCCGGAAAGGACGCTGACGCTCTTGAACACATCCTCACCCGTAAAGTGGAAGGCGGCGAGCCGGTCGCGCGCGCTCTGCGGCGTGATGCTGCGCTTTGACCAGAGCAGCGTATCGACCAGATTACGCTCCGGCACATCAAAGGTGACGATCTGCGGCAGGTAGGCCGTCTTCACGGCGGGGCCGAACCGGATGCGTCCCTCGTCCGGATACTCTTCCTCCATCAAAAGCTTGATGAGCGTGGACTTGCCCGTGCCGTTGTCGCCGATGAGCGCAATGCGCTCGCCGCCGCGCGCCTGCAAATCGACATCGTGGAACAGCACGCGCCCGCCGAAGCTCTTCCTGACGCCCCTGAGCGAAAAGACCTCGTCGCCGTAGAATTCCTGCGCTTTGAACTGCGCGCTCAGGGCGCGCTCCTTCGTGGGCTTGTCCGTCGTGCGCATGCGCTCGATGCGCTTTTCCATCGACAGCGCGCGGCGGTAGGTCTTGTCCATACCCTTGAAGGCAAACATACGCAGCTGCTCGGCGCTCTTTTCGAGCTGAGCGATCTTCGCCTGTTCTTTTTCATACTGGCGCAGCTTTTCCAGATACCGCCGCTCCTTTTCCACGGCGTAAAAGCTGTAATTGCCGCTGTAGAACTCGGCTTTCCCGTCCAGCACCTCGATCACGCGCGTGACGGTGCGGTCCAGAAAGTAGCGGTCATGCGAGATGGCGACGACCGTCCCCTTGAACGTTGAGAGATACTGCTCCAGCCATTCGATGGCGTGCAGATCCAGATGGTTCGTCGGCTCGTCGAGCAGCAGAATGTCCGTATCCTCCAGAATGAGGCGGCCAAGGTTCACGCGCGTCTTTTCGCCGCCCGAGAGCGTGTCGAACAGGCGCTCGCGCATCTCCGGCGGGATGGACAAGCCGTTTGCGACCTTATTAACAGGCGTTTCGGTATCGTATCCGCCCAGGCTCTCAAACTTTGCCGAAAGCTCACCGTAGCGGCGCAGCGTTTCCTCGCTCTCGTCGCCGTTCGCCATTTTCTCAGAGAGGGCGTTCATCTCGTCCTCCATCCGCTGCATCCGCGCAAACGCGCTTTTCAGCACATCCTCCACAGTATACCCCTCGGGATATACCGGGATCTGCGAGATGAGACCGAGCCTGCGGCCCGAGGCGATGCTCACCTCGCCCGCATCGTAGTCAAGCTCACCCGTCAGGATGCGAAAGAGCGTCGTCTTGCCTGCGCCGTTCTTGCCGAGAAGGCCCACGCGCTCGCCCGTGTCGATCTGAAAGGTGATGCCGTCCAGTATTTTCTTTTCGAGATCAAAGGACTTTGTAAGTCCCGTAACGCTGATGTCGATCATGCCTTGGTCAGTTCCTCTACGATTTTTTCAAAGTGCATGGAGTGCGAGGCCTTGACGAGCATCGCCGTATCCGCCGTGAACGCCGCCCTGACGGCGTCCATCGCCTGGTCCACGCTCTCAAACCACTGCGCAGAGGGATTCCCTTCTGTAAAGTATTTCGCCCGTACGCCGATCGCAATGACAGTATCGATGCCGAGTTCCTTCGTGAGCTCGCCGATTTCCTTATGCGCGCGCCCGGTGAGCGCGCCGAGCTCCGCCATGTCGCCGATGACGGCGGCCTTTTTGCCGCCGCTCGCACCCAGCACGCGCAGCGATGCCGCCATCGACTGCGGACCTGCGTTGTAGCAGTCGTCGAGCAGGCGGCGGTTTTCCGGCAGCATGATAACGTGCATGCGCGAGCCGGACGGCTCATAGGCCGCAACGCCGCGCTCGATTTCCTCTTTTGTCTCGCCAAGGTACTCGCCGATGGCTGCGGCCATTGCCGCAGCGTAGACCATGTGCCGCCCGGGAGCGGGGATCGCGAGCGCGCAGCTTCCCTTCTCCGTCGTCACGGTGCAGCGGATGCCGTCGATACCGAGGTCTTCGACCTCGCTGACGCGGACGTCGCAGTGTTCCGAAAGGCCGCAGCGCAGCATTTTTTGCGGCGGCGTGACGGTGTTCAAGAGTTCATCGTCGCCGTTCAAAACGGCAAGGCCGTCCTGCTTGAGGTTTTCAAAGATCTCGCACTTGGCCTTCAGAATATTCTCGCGCGAGCCAAGATATTCAATGTGCATATCGCCGACGTTCGTGATGACGGCGATGTCGGGCTTCACCATCTCGCCAAGGTAGCGGATCTGTCCCGCGCGGTCCATGCCCGTTTCGATCACTGCCGCCTGATGCTCCCGCGTCAGCCGCAGCAGCGTGAGCGGCGTGCCGATCTCATTGTTGAAGTTGCCCTCGGTTTTGAGCGTTCTGAATTTCGCCCCCAGCACAGCGGCGATCATTTCTTTCGTTGTGGTCTTGCCCACACTGCCCGTCACCTGAATAACGGGGAGGCGAAACCGTGCGCGATACCACGCGGCAAGCGACTTGAGCGCAAGCAGCGTATCCGGCACTCTGATGTAGAGCTTCCCGGGGAGCAGCGCTTCCGGCTCGCGCGCATACAGGCAGCCCGCCGCCCCGGCGGCCAGCGCCTTCCCGATATAGTCATGCCCGTCAAACCGCTCGCCCACAAGCGGCACGAAGAGTTCTCCCGCTTTGACGGCGCGGCTGTCGGTATTCACGCCGGGGATGCTTTCGCTCTCCCCTCTCTGCCGAAGCTCTCCTTGCACCGCTGCAAGCAGCTCCTTCACCGTAATGGGTTCCATTTACAGTCCTCTTTTCTCCTTCAGGGATTCTTCCACAATCATCTGGCAAAGCTGCGCGTAGCCGATCCCGGCCGCCGCCGCCTCCTGCGGCAGCAGGCTCGTGGGCGTCATGCCCGGCAGCGTGTTGATCTCCAGAAAATACGGCGTGCCGTCCGGCGTGACGATAAAGTCCGCGCGGGCGTAAACGCTCAGGCCGATCAGACGGTAGACTGTCTCCGTTGCCGTGCGCACGCGCTCCTCCCAATCCTGCGGGACAGGCGCAGGGCAGATCTCCTCCGCCGCGCCGACCTGATATTTGTTCGCATAGTCGTAAAAGCCTGTTTTGGGGATGATCTCAATGGACGGCAGCGCCTTGCCTGCAAGGATGCCGACCTGTATCTCGCGTCCCTCGATATACTGCTCCAGCACCACCTGCGCGCCGAAGGCAAGGCAATCCTCCAGCGCCGCCTTCAGCTCCGCTGCCGTGCGGGCGATGGAAACGCCCACCGAAGAGCCGTTGGCGACCGGCTTGACGACGCAGGGCAGCTTTGTCTCCGACACAAGGCGCGCGATATCGCCCTCCGTATAGCGCACAGTGCGCCACTGCGGCGTGATGACATATCCCGAAACGAGCCGCTTTGTCAGGTCCTTGTCCATGGCAATGGCGCTGGGCAGATAGCCCGCGCCGGTATAGGGGATGCCAAGCAGGTCGAACGCCGCCTGTACGCGCCCATCCTCGCCGCAGGTACCGTGCAGCGCCAGAAACACAACGTCCGCCATCGCGCACACTTCCAGCACGCCGGGGCCGAACATACTTTTGCTCTGGTCTCTGCGGCTTGCGCGCACGGCGGCAAGGTCAGGCTCGGCCTGCGCAACACTGTACTCCGTGCAGAAGCCTTCCGCCGCGCCGAACGCCTCTGCAAGCCATCCGTCATAGCCTTCAAGCCCCAGAAACATATCCACCAGGATCGCCTGATGGCCGAGCGAACGCAGCGCCCGGCATATTTTATTTCCGCTGGAAAGCGAGACGTTCCGCTCCATGCTCAGTCCGCCCGCCAAAACCACAATACGCATTGCCGTTTTCTCCTTTACCGAAAGGGTCTGTTCCTGCGCGCAGGGCGCAGGCGCATATGCTAATCCATACTATTCTAATTTATATTTTATCACAGCTTTCTTCCAAATACAAGAAAAAGAGCGCGCCGGCCCGGAAAGCGGCCGTCCTGCTGAAAAGCGGAACAGGCATGACCGAAGTCACGCCTGTTCCGCTGTTTTCAACTATCGCCGTTCCGATGGCAGAGACGTGCAGGCCGCGCGCTTATCTCCGCTCCGCTCTTCTCAGCCGAAAAGCCCGGAGAGCAGCCCTCCGCCGCTTCGTCCCTCTTTCAGCGTCATTGCGGCGCTCAGCAGCTCCGCCGCCTGCGCGCGCGTCACGCCGGAGCGCATCTCCTCGTTTGAAAAGCGTCCGCTTTCGATCACGCTGACCGACTGCAGGTTGGCCACCGCCTGCGCGCACCAGGCGTCGGCGGCATCGTAGTCCGAAATATCCACATCCGTCACGCGCAGCAGTCTGTTCAGAACAACTGCCGCCTCATTGAGCGTGACGGCATCGCCCGCACGGAAGGCCACGCCCTCCGCCGTATCTACGCCGGAGATCACGCCGCAGTTGAACGCGGCAACAGCATATCCCTTTGCCCAGGTCGGGATGCTCGCATCATCGCAGAAGCCCGTCATCTGTACGTCCTCCGCGCTCACATCCATCGCCGCCAGCGCTATGGCAACGAACTCGCCGCGCGTAAGGATCCGCTCCGGCTCAAAGAAATAGCTCTCTCCCACCTTTGCGCCGGTGAACACGTCATGCTCGGCAAGATCGACCGCCGCCGTTGCAGCGCGCTCGCCGGCCATATCCGCGTAGGCCACGCCGCTTGTTGCGCGTTCAATGGTGATGCCGACGGTCGCAGGGAGGGAAACGTTGCCTTCTTCGTCCGTTGCCGTATAGGTGAAGCTGTCCGCGCCGAGCTTTCCGCCCGGCGTGTAGATGAAGCCGAGGCCGTCCCCGCTCAGCTCCACCGCTCCCTTTTTCGGCTGCGTGCCGATCGTGAAGGCAAGCGCGCCGCCTTCGTTGTCCACCGCGCGGAACGTCCCGGAATACGGTACGCCGCGATAGACCCGTATCTCCATGTTTTCCGCCACCGGCGCGCCTTCTGCGGCGCGCGGCGTTTCCTTCTCCCTGCCGAACAGCGCCGAAACGCTTTGCAGCGGGATCAGCGTAAGCAGCAGTATCGCCATGACGAACGGCAGCGCGCGCCAGAGCCTTTGTTTCATCTGATCCATATTGCACCTCTCCTTAATTCAGTATGCTCTGCCGGTATTTTCTGCGCAGCGTGTGAAAATATGCGAAATCGCCGGAATTTATCAAAAATACCGCTTGACTTTCCCTTTTCCCGCTGTTATACTTGAAAAGCCGCTTTGAATGGGCATAAAGTTCCGGCTTCGCCGGACGCCCCCGACAGCGAGTCCGTAATAAAGGAAAGAGGTGCAAGCAATGCAAGCGATCATCGTTACCGGCGGCAAGCAGTATGTTGTGAACGAGGGCGACACCCTGTTCATCGAGAAGCTCCCCGTCGAGGCGGGCGACGCCGTGACCTTCGATCAGGTCCTGGCGATCGTTGACGGCGAAAACACCAAGTTCGGCACTCCCGTGGTGGAGGGCGCGAAGGTGGACGCCACTGTCGTGAAGAACGGCAAGGGCAAGAAGGTCCGCGTCTACAAGTACAAGGCGAAGAAGGGCTATCACAAGCGTCAGGGTCATCGTCAGCCTTATACCAAGGTTGAGATCGGCAAGATCACGTTCTGATTCATGACCACCGTTACATTCCTCACGGAGGGGAAGCGCATCATCGGTTTTGATGCAAAGGGTCACAGCGGTTATGGCGACGCAGGCTCCGACATCGTATGCGCGGCGATCACAAGCGCGGTCCGCCTTGTGGAAAGCACCGTAAACGATGTGTTGGGTCTTGCCGCCTCCGTAAAGATCCATGAACGCTCCGGCGCTGTGGAATTCCGGCTTCGCGGCGGGCTTTCCGCCGCAAACGAAAGCGCGTGTCAGGCGCTTTTGACCGGCCTGATGCTGCTTTTCACCGAGCTGCACAGCGAATATCCGGACAATATCGAAGTCATGGAGGCGTAAGCCCCCTGTTCCGATCATCTTACAGAAAGGATGGCAAATCACCATGCTGAACATCGGTCTTCAGTTTTTCGCCCACAAAAAGGGCGGCGGCTCCACCAAGAACGGCCGCGACTCCAACGCCAAGCGTCTTGGTCCCAAGCGCGCTGACGGTCAGTTCGTTCTCGCCGGCAACATTCTTGTGCGCCAGCGCGGCACCCACATCCATCCGGGCGTCAACGTCGGTATCGGCTCTGACGATACTCTCTACGCCAAGGAGAGCGGCGTGCTCCGCTTCGAGCGTCTCGGCAAGGATCGTAAGCAGGCCTCTGTTTACCCCGCTGAGTAATTGAGCAGGAAAGGACCCCGAGCAGACGCTCGGGGTCCTTTTTTCCGGTAATTCCGCAGCTTTTTCCCGCAAAGGAGGTTCCCATGATAAAGGCCGTCCTGATGGACATTGACGACACGCTGCTGGACTTTGGGCAGAGCGCCCGCGCAGCCATGCGGCAGGCGTTTGCCGAATATGCCCTGCCCTTTTCAGAGCAGGTCTACGCCGTCTTTACGCGCATAAACGACGAGCTGTGGCGCGCGCTCGAGCGCGGAGAGATCACGGCGCAGGAGCTGTTTGCGCGCCGCTGGAACACCATTTTCGCCGCGCTCGGCTTCACCGCAGACGGCCCTGGATTTGAGCGGCGCTTTCTTGCGCTGCTGCACGCCACTGCCATCCCCATAGAGGGCGCGGCGGATATCTGCGCCTATCTCAGCAAAAAGTATATCCTCTGCGCGGCGAGCAACGCCTTTCACGATCAGCAGGTCAACCGGCTGACCATTGCAGGGCTGATGCCATACTTTCCCCATGTGTTCGTCTCTGAAACGCTCGGCTTCCGCAAGCCGCAGAAGGAATTTTTCGACGCCTGCCGCAGCGGTCTCCCCGGCATTGAGGCAAACGAGTGCGTGATGATCGGCGACTCGCTGACCGCCGACATCGCCGGCGGCAAAAACGCGGGCATGAAAACGATCTGGTACAACCACGCACGCCGCCCCGTTCCGGAGCATTGCGCAGCCGACCAGATCGTCGATTCGCTGCTCGAACTAAAAAATCTGCTGTAGCTCAGGAGATTGCCTCCGCGCCAACGCTGTATTCCCAGCCGCCCTCTCCGCGGGAAGCCGTGCATTTCGTGAAGAAATACGCGCCGAGCGGCGAGCGCCACTTTTCAGCGCCGAAGCAGACGGCCGCGCCGTTCTCCTGCGTCTCTTCCGGCGCAACGGTGAAGAGCAGGCCTTCCAGGAAGGAATACGCCGTGCTGCCGTCTTCAAGCTTCTCGGCGGCAAGATAGCCCTGCTCCCGCAGTTCATCGAACGTCAGCGTCAGCCCCTGCACGCCATGCTTCTGCGCAAACACATAGGCGATGGCCGCCTTTTCGCCCGCAGTCAGCCCGCCGGGCGCCTTGCTCAGATCCACGCTGATCATTCCGGCTCCGCCGTTGAGGCCCTCGTCCTTGTTCCACAGATCCTCCAGCACCTGCAAGTAGAGACCGCAGAGGTCATACCGTGCGTCCTCCCCGTGCGAGAACGACACGGCGATCACATCCTTGAAGCGCAGCGGGAACGTCTCCTGCACGCCGCCGGTATACCACACCTCGGCGCTCATGCCGTTCTCAATGGCGGAAGCGTCCACACTGCCGCCATCCATATAGAGCGTCAGCCCGTCAAGCGGCAGGGCATAGACCTCCGTCTCGTCCGCCAGCACAAGCGCGCCGCTCTGCGCGCCGTCCACTACGCGCAGCATCATCGTGTCCGCGCCCGCGTTCTGCCGCTCCGGATCCGTTGTGCCGGCCGGTTTCCCCTCCGCGTCTCCTGCGCAGGAAAGCGCCAGCGCCGTTACGGCCACAGCGAACATCAATGCGAGCAGTTTTTTCATCTTTTTCCGCTTCCTTTCCTTTGTATCCCACCTTTAGACGAAGGATCCGGAGAAAAGTTCCCGTAACCCCGCATATTTCATTTTTCTTTCAAATCTATCCGTTTTCCTTGACGGAGTGCAGAAAAACGGATAAACTATTTGTTCAGGAATAACAGGGAGGTGCCATATGGCAGCATCTTTTATCGATAAGGCGCGCATCTTCTGCCGTGCAGGCAAGGGCGGCAACGGTGCGGTGGCGTTCCACCGCGAAAAATATATTTCCGCCGGCGGCCCCGACGGCGGCGACGGCGGCAACGGCGGCAATATCGTCCTCGTGGTGGACGACAATATGTCCACGCTGATGGACTTTCGCTACAAGCGCAAATATGTCGCCGACAACGGCATGGACGGTCAGGGCGCGCGCAAATACGGCAAGCAGGGCCGGGATCTCACGATCCGCGTGCCGCGCGGCACCGTGGTACGCGATGCGGAATCGAACGAGATCATCAAGGATATGTCGGACTCTGAGCCGTTCATTCTCTGCCGCGGCGGCAAAGGCGGCTGGGGCAACGCCCACTTTGCAACGCCGACCCGTCAGGCCCCGCGCTTTGCCAAATCCGGTCTTGAGGGCGAGGAACATGATGTGGTGCTGGAGCTGAAGCTGCTCGCGGACGTCGGCCTGATCGGCTTCCCGAACGTCGGCAAATCGACGCTGCTCTCCGTTGTTTCCAAGGCTCGGCCCAAGATCGCCAACTACCATTTCACCACGCTTTACCCCAACCTCGGCGTTGTATATGTTGACGAGGGTGTTTCGTTCGTCATGGCGGATATCCCCGGCATCATCGAGGGTGCAGCCGAGGGCGCGGGCCTTGGCCACGATTTCCTGCGCCATATCGACCGCTGCCGTCTGCTCGTTCATGTGGTGGACGTATCCGGCAGCGAGGGGCGCGACCCCGTGGAGGACTTTGACGCCATCAACGCAGAGCTTGCGCAGTATTCGCCCGAGCTTGCCACACGCCCGCAGATCGTTGTTGCGAACAAGACCGACATCATGGAGGACGAAAGTCTTCTCGAAAAGCTGCGCGCACACGTCGAGCCGATGGGCTATCCCCTCTTTGCTCTTTCCGCCGCGTCCCACACCGGCACGCACGAGCTGACGCTCAAGATCGCCGAAAAGCTTTCTACGCTTCCTCCCGTTATCGTTTACGAGCCGGAATACGTCCCCAAGCCCGTTAAGATCGACGCGAGCGAGCCGCTTCAGATCACCGTGGAGGATGGCGTTTATATCGTTGAGGGCAAGTGGCTGCAGCGCCTGATGAGCAACGTCAACTTCGGCGACTACGAAAGCCGGATGTTCTTCGACAGGATGCTGCGCGAAAACGGCGTTTTCCAGCAGCTGGAGGATCTCGGCATTCAGGATGGCGACATCGTGAGTATGTACGAGCTGGAGTTCGAGTATCAGCACTAATTTTTCGGGAGGATGATCTCATGTCCGTCAGCCAGTGCGAGGACTGCGTTTACTACAGCTACGATGAAGAATCCGACAGCTACTATTGCGACGAGCAGCTCGACGAGGACGAGATGGCGTCGTTCCTGCGCGGCAGATTGACCGCCTGTCCGTTTTACCATCCAGGACAGAGCGACTATTATCTTGCCGGAAAGCAGTGATGCATACAAAAAAAGGAGTACGCATAGGCGGGTGTCCGTAAAACAGTTAATCCTCCGTATGGCTTAGACCATGCGGAGGATTTGTTTATGTCTAATCTTCAAACTTGCTGGCGGCAAACGGTTTGTCAAAACCGTTTGCGGACGGCAAGTCCACAAGGGATAGACGCACAAGCGTCGCAAGGG
>ENA-UOJG01001214-UOJG01001214.1-human-gut-metagenome-genome-assembly--contig:-C47-NODE-1214-length-29054-cov-6.057761_pt1 | contig 29054 bp, 28 predicted proteins | sample MGYA00242340_ERZ723887 | MGnify/ENA metagenome assembly ERZ723887 | reverse complement strand
GCTAAAAATTTGGAGGGAAGAACGATGCTTAGTACGAAGGCGCTTCAGGCGCGGATCTATCAGAACAAAGTCGCACAGGGCTTCAATGTTTCAAACATTGAGAAAGAGGTCTGCCTTTTGCATGGTGAACTGGCGGAATTCTATGAGGCGTATCGGAAGCGGCTCCCAACGGTAGGAGAAGAGTTGGCAGATGTGGCAATCTACCTGCTGGGTCTGGCTGAGATCCTACAGGTAGATATTGGGAAGGAGATTGACAGAAAGATGAACATCAACGAGCACAGAAAATACGCGCAGATTGACGGGGTAAACACCCGTATTTCAGAATGAGAGACGTATATATCAGCGCCGTGAAGGCTGTGCTGCACTGCCTGCACGACGAGACGGTCGATTTCATCTTCTGCACAATGGAAGCTTGCGTGCCGTCGCCGACGCCGCCCAATGCGCTGCTTCTGCGCTTCATGGATGTCACCGATCCGGCGCATCCGCTGGCGTTCCGCGCCGAACAGGCGGCGAAGGTCGCGGTCTTTCTCCGCCGTCCTGATGCACGGCCGGAGGTGTTCGTATGCTGCGACAGCGGTGAGTCCCGCAGCGCGGCCATTGCGGCAGCGATCCTGATTTCGCAGGGCAGCTCGGATGCACCGATCTGGGACAGTGCGGAATACCACCCCAATCCGCTGGTGTTTCAGCGGATGTGCGCCGCGTTGGGCGTTGCTGTCACTGAAGCGGCGCTCAAAGACAGGCAAAAGCGCAGCGACGCTGCCTTTCACACTGCCCTCAACCGGTGAGCGTCGTTGGCGGCGCTCTGAGAATGGATAGTGTTGGTTGCCAGGTGGTTGCTGGACGGTATGGCTGCCGAGATTTCTCCATGTGGGAATGACAACTGGTAAGTTGCCCCGACTGGTAGGTTGATGGTGACAGTCCGGCATAAGCCAGAATCTTGTCCGGGGAATCAAAATTGGAGAAGTCGCCGACTTCCGCCAGGATCATAGCTCCCATACGGTTGCCGATACCTGAAAATGTAGTAATATATAATGTGATGCTACTATATCCACAGGACACTTTTCACTCGCAACCCTGTTCTATATAAACTGTCGGAGCGGTATCTAACTGATTAACAATCCTGTAAAGGACTGTGGTTGGAGCCTTTCTGAAACCGTCTTGCGGTAGGAGGACTGAACCGATCTACAGCATCCTCTACGGTGTAGCATATGTCCTTGAAGAGGGACATTAAAAACTACTACTCTATCATACAAGAGAGGACTGATGTTATGCAAATGGGCTACCCGAACGATATGATCAAAAAGTTTGACATTGCGAGCGCATTCATCCATGGCAAAGGTGTCCGTTGGTGTCCTGACTGCGGCGTTGAATTAGTACTTTCACCGAAGGATCCCTGGATCAACGGTGTACTGTGTCCCCACTGCAAAAGGATGTTTTCATGGCAACAATGGGCACATTTCAGAGAGAAATGGCGTTGGGGAGAAGACAACACCAGTTTGGTTAGTTTCCATGGTGATGAAGCGGATGTCGAGGTTCCCCATCACTGTACTCGTGTCTGTAGCTACGCTTTCTCTAACTCCAGCGCCATTACTGTTCGGGTGCCTGAAAGCGTAACCGTTATCGAACCGTTTGCATTTTCAAACAATGACCACCTGAAAAAGGTGGAGCTTCCCGCGGGGCTGCAGAGAATCGAAGAAGGTACTTTTCTTGGCTGCGATAAGTTGTCTCAGGTCTACATTCCCGGAACGGTCAAGTATATTGGTATGAATGCCTTCTCTGGCTGTACTTCTTTGAAAAAAGTGAGCATTCCGGAGAGCGTGCTGCTGATCGACGAAGGCGCCTTTGCGGGTTCTGGATTGAACGAAATCGTTCTGTCTGGCACCAAAGTGGTTGCTGAGAATGCTTTTAGTGCCTGTAACAACCTTTGGTCTGCTGTGCTCAGGGCGACGCAGATCGGAAGCCGTGCATTTGCGGACTGTATGAATCTCAGAGAAGTTAAACTGATCGAAGGGATTATGACCATTGGGGAGCAGGCATTTTTTAACTGCACCTCTCTGGAACATCTTCATGTACCCGCCAGTGTATATGGGTTTGGAAACCAGGCATTTGCAAAAGTTCCCAGGCTCTCCGCATGTATTCCCAAGCAGCTCGAAGAACACATCCGTCAGTATCGAACCTACAGTCCGACATACGGAGCAGAGCGGTGCTACCTATTTGAGAATACCGCAAAACTCCACTTCTACGAGGGAGGAGAGAAAGATGATGGAAAAGATGTTTAAGATAGAAGACGGAATTCTCCTGGAGTATCATGGAACCGAAGAGAGCGTAAAGATTCCTGCCGGAGTAAAAAAGATTGGTTACGACGCATTTCACAATAACGAGTACATCAAAACGGTATTTATCCCGGAGGGTGTAGTAAGTATTTGCGATTTTGCATTTACCGGCTGCAATAACCTCATAGGCATTTCCTTTCCTTCGACGCTGCAGCGAATTGGATACTCTGCTTTCAGTGAATGCAGCAAGTTGGCATCTGTAGGGCTCCCCGATGGTCTCAGACTTATCAGTGCGCGTGCATTCAAGAACTGCAAGCGACTTTTCAAGATTAACATCCCCAACGGTGCAGCTGTGGAGGGCGGAGCATTCTTTGGTTGCAGTCTGACTGATGTGGATTTTGACGGTCGCACTAATTTTGCTACTATTGAGGATAGCTCTCTGCGGGCCGTTGGCAACAGGTGTATCCTTTGTGGTGGGCTGATGGAACTCAGCGACGATCACTCCGGAATGACATGCTCGGAGTGCCGCCAGAACTTCACTTGGAATGGCATCGACGAGTGGGAGAATTTTGTGTTTCGGGACGGTGTGTGCGTTCAACACATTGGAGGAGGCGGATCTATCCCAGATGGTACCAAGAAAATCGGCTGCGGTGCATTTGACGACGGTGTTGTACATGATCTTTCTATACCCGAGAGTGTTACCAAAATTGGTGTTGCCGCTTTCCTTTGGTGTGACTTTGCAATAAATCCCCGCTTGCCTCGCAATTTGAAGCGACTTGAGTACGACACTTTCTGTGGCAGCAGCATCAGCTGGCTTACTCTCCCTGAGCAGTTGGAATATCTCGGAGAGGGAAGCCTTTCCGGATGCGATTGCCTGCCTGAGATCGAGATTCCGGACCGTGTTGCCTACATCGGACAGTATGCCCTGAACAGCTGTGAGGGCCTTCAAAAAGTACATCTCGGAAAAAGTGTTCGTCATATCGATCGGGCGGCATTTGGCCATTGCAAGGTTCTGAAAGAAATTGTCTGTCCCAACAACCTGGAAATTATCTCGGATTATGCCTTCGCTAGCTGTTCTGAGTTGGACTCTTTGACGCTCAATGAAGGGTTGTTGGTAATCGGCAAAGAAGCTTTTGAAAAGTGCAAGAAACTTTCCTTGGCGAGAATTCCCAGCACAGTTTTGAGCATTGGTACGGGTGCATTCAAAGCATGTGACTCTCTCGTAAAAGCATTTGTACCAGAGTCTTTGAGATGTTTGGATATCAGTACTATCTTTGATCCCCATACCTCAGTTGAATACTACGAATAATCAATTCAGACCGTATTAAATTTGGTGTTATGAGCAAGATTTTGCTCGCTGGCATTGCAAGAAATCTGAGCATGTATTTCGATAGCATGTTAGCTTTATGCGTTGTTCTCACAGCTTGACATACTTTTGGCTTTGTCCAAAGTGCCTTCATATTAATCACCTACACGTAAAAGCGTTGCCATTTATCTGGAATACATCCCGCCGGTTACCTTGGCGGAGCCAGCGGGTTAAGGAAGGAGTTTCCAATGAGACATCATATGAAACTGCGGCACGAGCCGTTCGACCAAATCCGTGCAGGAAATAAGACGATTGAGCTGCGCCTGTATGACAAAAAACGCCAACTTGTAAAGGTTGGCGATGAAATCGAATTTATCTGTCTCGACGAAAACCGGCCGCCGCTTTCCGTGCAGGTCATTGCTTTGCACCGCTTTGACAGCTTTGCCGCACTCTACGCAGCCCTACCGCTTTTGCAGTGCGGCTATGACAAGGACAGTTTGCCGTTCGCTTCGCCGAAGGACATGGATGCTTATTACACACCGGAGGAGCAGGAAAAGTACGGCGTTGTCGGCATAGAGGTCCGACGTCTCGGTGAGAAAGACAGCGCTCCATCGACAAAGTCCGTTGCCCCGCATAAAATGAATGATGGTTTTGCGGCCGCTGACAATGCAGAACCAACATATCCGCCGCTGATCTTTGATCTGCATTTCGTGCAGACGGATGACGGAGATTGGAAAGCCCCTGTGGACCACCGTGTCGTGGAGCTGCTGGGCAATGACATTGCTTTGATGTCCGGTAGGTACGGCGAGCCGAGTGATACCGCTTGGACAGTGCTTTCAGAGCAGAAATGGACTACCTTCCTGCATGAAATGGAACGCCTCGCAGCAGATGAACGAACCCGTGAAAAGTACTTAAAACTTCGGATCGTATTTGCCCTTTGTGTCACTTGCAACCTGCGGGAAGATACACTTTTTGTTTCGGAAGCCGCCGCTGAAAAGATGGATATTTCAGAAAAGGCTCGGCTGATTTTTGAAAAAAAGGCTGCTTAATCGAGATGCTGTAGGATCTGTTGCTTCCAAATGCCCCGCTGCTGGGTTTGAACAATCCTTTTTCAGTCGCGGATCTGAGGCTTTTTTGTGGAGACATAATAAGAGGCATGAACAAACGTCACAACCGGAGGAATCAGGATGTCTACCATTCACGTAAAGCGGAGTGTTGCGGATATGGATGCTCATTAGATTCCGCATGAGTGGGAATAATAATTCTGAAGCATTTTATAAGGGGAAGAGTCCGGCTCTTCCCCCCCCTTTTTTTTGTAGCTTCGGCGCTTTCGTCCGCTAAACTATTAATGCAGACACGGCTTCAGTTCTGTGCTCTACTATTATATCGTTCCGTCGGATTTTGCAGAAACAGCGAAAAAATATAACGGCGGCTGTCAAATAGTTAATTATCCGCATTCCAACACGGAAACGCGCGATGGCGAAATGCTGATTGCTGTCTCAAAATAGGGGTGATATGATTAATGACAAAGAAAACGGTTAAGTCGTTATAAAGCGGACGAAAGGGCAAAGAAATTAAGAGATAGGAGGGCTAAAAAGTGGTTAAGAAAGCCAAAGCGTTGCTGATTGCACTGGGTGTCATTCTTATACTTTTCGCCTTTTTATTGATTAGCGTGATGAGCAAGCACTCAGACGAGCTTAATGCCTACTTACGTAGCTATGCTGCAGTCGATCATTATCGGAATATAAAGATCGCCGACCGAAGCGGCACGACGATCTATGACGGAGGTTTCAGCGACGATTCCTCTACGAGGTTGAGCACCTTTCATATCATCGGAGATCAAAACGGCAGTCGGCCTTCCTCTATTCTCGCGAAAGAACAGGACAAACCCTTGGAGATCAGCAGACTTACCGGATACCGACCGAGTCAGACGGAGCTTCAACTTACCATTGATCTTCCGCTGCAGATCGGTGCGTATACACTCCTGCAAAACCATGATTACAACGGGGCCATTGTTGTAATGGATTACACAACCGGTGAGATTCTCGCCATGGTCAGCACACCCTCCGTTGATGTATTAGACCCGGAAGACTTTGAGGCAGGCGCTTTCCTCTGCAAAGCCACCACGGCATATGCGCCCGGCTCAACGATGAAGGCAGTAACAGCAGCCGCCGTTCTGGAGAAAAACACTGCGGCAGCCGAAGCCTTTACTTATGATTGCACCGGTGCAGACAGCTATGCCAGCTGCTATCAAGCCACCGCCCACGGAGTACAGCATTTGGACACGATCCTCTCCCACAGCTGCAACTGCGGCACCGGTGCGATAGTGCGCACCATGCTGCTTCCGGATGAATTGAACCGCTATGTACAGAACGCACATCTTCTTGATGCCGACATTATCTGCGATTTTGACTGTCAAAGCGGCAATATCGATGCCAACGACGACTTGACATGGAGCGCCATCGGACAGTCCGCTGACCTCGTGACGCCGGTCGGAATGTGCGCGTTCTACTCTGCGATTGCCAACGACGGCATCATGGTTTCACCGCATCTGTTCTCAGACACCGAAATGGAGGAGAAGCGTATTATGTGCACCGACACGGCGCGGTACATCTCTGATGCGTTGATCCCAGTCGCTGCCAGTACCGATGTCGCCTGTACAGCCTTCGGCAAAACCGGATCGGCGGAGGTGGAAGGCGCGGACGCGCATTCGTGGTTCGTCTGTAGTCTCATGGATGAAAACGCCCCCACTTACACCATAACGGTGTTTCTGGAAAATGGTGGCGGCGCATACTATGCGAAGCTCCTGCTTGCCGAATTCACCAATCTTTATATTTTGGGAGGTGGCTGACCTTGCTTCAAAATCTGCTGCAAGATATCCTCTTTTTTCTGTTTTTAGCGGCCGGTTTTTTCGTGCTTCTCAAAAACCGTAAAGCCCGCTATGGCTTGATCGTCCGAGACGAGAAGGATAAGCTGATTAAAGACGGCACGCAGGGGCTGGAGACCACCTTCGGCCGCAGTCGCGGGTCAGATGTCCGAATCAAGGATCCGACCGTCTCCCGCAGACAGGCGGTGTTCAAATACGATCCCAAAGCCGACCTGATCGTTGCCTGGTCAAAGTCCGGCAAGGTGGCCGCAACGGACGCTATTCCAAATCACCGCTTTCGTTTTACTCTGCCACAGACCGGCGAGATCAGCTATTGCACCCTGATTACGCTTTGCGCAGCCGGTTTCGTCGGTCTCCGAATGATCGTTGTCTACGGCGAAGTGAGAGAGCTTCGAGCACTGATCCCCTTCGGTATTCTTTTCACCTATCTGTTTCTCAGCGCAGCACTCCGGGCAGATCACACGCCTGTGGTTGAGTCGATCCTGTCCATATTGCTGACCTACTACATTGATGCGACACTGTATGCGGGCACCGTCACCGATGCGATTCTCGGTGTTTCCATTTATACCGCGTGTGCATTTTTGACCTACTGTTTCTTATTGCTGGACTTCAGTAAAACCCATTCCCTGCTCCGTTTCCTCGCAAGCGCAGGCATTCTCGGACTGATCCTCCTGAATCTCGCCTTGGCAACGCAGATCAACGGCGCATACAACTGGATCAGGATTGGGGGCTTCACCTTTCAGCCGTCCGAAGTCGTCAAAATTCTCCTTGCGTTTGTCTTGCTTGTCCCCACGAGGAAACCGGCGTCCGGCTTTGCGAACTTCCTTTTCTCTGTTGCTGTGCCGGCGGTCTGCTTTGTATACGCCCTCCTTATCAAGGATGTGGGTTGCCTGCTGCAATTCGGCGTGCTATATCTCACGGCGGTCATCATTCAGGGCGACAACCTTCTCTTCAGCATCTGTCTACTTCTTGGCACCGTACTTGGATGCAAGGCAGTGCTCATGATTTCTTCCACCGCTGCAAGCCGCCTACTGGGATGGCGTGGCGGTGCGGAGACTTCCTTGCTCTCGGCACTGACCGCGACCGGCATTTTCGAAGATCCGTTCGTCTACGGTTATCAGCCCATCCACGCTTTGGTCGCCGCCTTCCCAAACGGCGGCCTGTTCGGCAACGGCGGGTATGACGCACTGGCGGGGGTGCTGGCGGCGGACTCGGATCTCGTTACGGCGACACTTGCCCAAAAGCACGGCTGGCTGTTGCTGTTCCTTCTGATCGCGCTCTACATATTGCAGGTTTTATATGTTCTCCACGCCATGAAGCAGAAAACCAAGCTTCAACAAACGTTCACCGTTCTAAGTGTAACAATCATTATATTTGCTTTCCTGCTGAATATGGGAGGAACGCTGGGCGTTCTCGCCCTAACGGGTGTCGTGAACCCAGCGTTGTCTGACGGTATGTCAGCCGCTATTTGCTACGGAGCCTTTTTCGGCGTCCTTGCCAGCTCCGGATTGACCCGAGAATATCAAAGAAAACTGAAAGGAGAATCGTAATATGAATGCCCAGACAAGAGTTTATATCCCTCGCTCCTGTATCACTCCGGTGGAACCCCCCTGCCTCGTCAAGATCGGTGGTCTCACGGATGCCGAGATTTCCAATGAGGTAGACCGCATCCGTCATCTCCGCGCTTCGCCCGGAATGAATCCGCGGCTTCCGCTTTGCCTGATTATTGACCTCTCCGGAAGCATGAGCAGTCATATGGAAATGATCAAAAAAATCCTCCGTGAAATGATTGAGCAGCTCCAACTCGTGCAGCACCGCGACTATACGCTGGATCTGATCGTTATTCACAATGGCAGTGCGAAAACCATTTACTACGGCGATGTGAAGCGCGTTGTGCCGGAATCGTTGATTTCCCTTCTCCCGGAACCCTATGGCTCGACGCCTTACGCAGATGCCCTTTCTATCGGCTCCACGCACATGGACACGCTATACCGGGCGATGGAAGACGCCGGTCAATGGTATAATCCCACAGGCGTCATCCTCTGTGTCACCGACTGCGAAAACAACATGGGGAATGGTGCAGATATCACCGCAAGACTGGCGAGAGAGTTCGTCGAAGGAAAACGCATTATTACGGAATTTGTGACGAAGCTGAACGAGAAAGGACTCTGCCCCGGTGGATACAAGGTCTTTATTGACCAGACTACAAGCACCTTTCAAGTTGAAGCTTTCATGAAAGCGCTGAAGTTCGGATCGTCTACCGTACAGACCGGCAAAGGCGACTATGAGGAGCCTGACTGCCGGAAACGCGAGAAGTGGAACCGATATTTGGCCGATCGTCTGATCGCTGAAATCGCTGCCAGCTATGACCGTTGCATCAAGCCGAGCATGAGCACCGACGAATAATACATAACGAAGGGGGCATTACAATGCGTGAGATTCTCTTGGTACCGTGGTCGTTCGATCGGCATTTGATGAGCAACGCTCACCATTGGCTTGAAACGATCGATCCTGCTTCAGATACAGTCCTGATTTTTCAGGACTTCGACAAATACTGCGAAGCGGCCAATCTGACCGACACATATCAAACGATCCTCTCCGGCTTGCGCCGGAGAGGGATTCCTACCAAGACGCTTCATCAGGACGGACTTGATCAGTTTCTGCTTGTCCGTAACAGTAACACGCCGCTTTATACAACACCGCTCAACAAAACGGAATGCGTTGTAACATCCGCAGTCACCTGTGGCTATACGGGTGAGATTATTGCTATTGGGTGCCATCCGCTGCCGACCCGAGATTTGACCCCGCTCATTCGAGCGTCCTCACAAAGCCCCCGTTGCGGCATCCGCGGTCTGGACAAAACGGCTATCAAGCCGCGCTATACCGAAGGAGCTGCTTGCCACTATACCATCAACGGCCAGTATGTGGAACAGGTCGTAAAAAGAGGCGGTCTTGGCGGCAATGAAGGCTTCATCATGAAATCGACGATCGATGGATTTGTGCTGAAGATCTGGGATATTGATCGGTTTCAGCATGCCAACGATAAAATCGAGGAGATGTTGAAGGTCGATCCCAACGATGATATTGCACTGCCGCTTGCCTTTGTGCGTAACGCAAAGGAAGAACCGATTGGAATCGTGATGCGGTTCTTTGAAGGCAAAACGACTACGCTGGATCAGCTTTACCGTTTTCCTAATCCTTTGAAGCTGTGCAAAGACATCCTGCGGCAGTTGATCTGGCTGGAGAGCCGTTCGTTCCAGCACTTTGACATTTGGCACAACGTCCATGTCGATGCAAGCAGCGCTCACCTGATCGATATTGACAGCGTGCAATACGCGGGGTATCCCGCCACTGCCACAAGCCAGGACATGGTGAGCTATATTCCTGCCTGCTTCTATCGTACGGCCGCATACGGTAGTATCATCAGCGCGACCTATTCAACGCTTTCGATGCTGATCCAGCTCTACCTTGACAGAGACGGCTACAACCGGCTTCTCTGGGACTCCGAGCGGCAGCGTGACACGATCGACCGGTCGATGCTGCAACAACTTCCGCCGTCCCTGCAAGACATGGTGGTAGAGGCTTATCAGAACAAACGACCCGTTTCTCTGGTTCGTCAGCTCAAGTTTGTTGAGGAGGAAGAGACATCCGTGCGTATGCATGAGCATATCGCAACCGAAAGCACCGGACAAACCGGAGCCACTCCGTCGATTTATGAAGAATATCCGGAGGAGGATGAGCCTTTCGAAGTGCCGGGCTATTCCCACGTTCAGAATTCTTACGTCCCCCGGACGCAGCGTGTTGCGCGTCGTGTAGCACGCTGTGCAAGCAAGCCGTGGCTTGTGCGTTTGATGCAAAAGCTTATCATCTGGTTGTGCGGCGGCATGAGCGGCACCATTCCGCACTCCTACGGAAGCCCTGCGGATCCGTGGGATGCCTTCGTCAGAAGCCGCGTTTGGTGCAAACCGCTGGTTTATACGATTGTCGGATGTGTCGTGGTTCTCGTTCTTCTAATCGCGATTCTGTCAATATAAACAAGGAGGAGAAAATGGAACATAAGGTTATCAATATCCAAGGACGCAGGCATATTCACGACCACACTCCCTGTGAAGATGCATTTTCCGTCAGTGATGACGCAACGGTCTTTTGCCTTGCGGACGGCGTCAGCAACAGCAGCATGGGCGGCGAAGGCGCGAAATGCCGCGCTGCAGAGATGCAGAAATGGCTCGCCCACGCGCATGTAAAGTCTGCGTTTGAAGCGCTGTCGTCAGACAGCATCAGAGCGCATGTTTACAATCAGCTTCAGGCGATCGATGAGATGCTCTGCGCCACGGTTCCGGGCAGCCGTCCGGAGGATTTTGCCTCAACACTCTTGTGCGCCGTGGAGCTGAATGCGACAACGATGTGCCTGATCCACTGTGGGGACGGTGTCATTTTCGGATTTCCAAACACGGCGCAGAAGACGCCGGTGATCCTCAGCGGGCCGGATAACGCTGCCGGCGGAGCGGTATATTACGCCGGTCATCCGGAGCAGCGTACCAGGATGCGCGTTTTCCGCATTTGCAAGACCGACTATTCCACCATCCTTCTGGGTACCGACGGCTTTACGGACCCGTATTTTCGTTATCCATTCAACGCCGATTTTGACCTTTTGGAAAACCTGATATCTACGAATAGCGCAGAGAGCTTTGATGCGCTCTTTGAAGAGCATCACAAGGATATTACTGACGATATTTCTTGCATCTTAATCGAAACCGCTTGTGAAGCGGGTGCGTCTGCTCGGATTCCGCAAGCTGTTGTGCGGGATGCTCCATCACAAGAAACAGCGTCCAAGCCTGTCAAGAGGCTTCCGAAGCAACCACAAAATGGTGCTGCGTACCGCTCAGGTGAGATTCCCGTGCGCGTGGAGAAGCGGGAGAATAATTCCAACGCCAACCAACAACCGAAAAGGCAAAAGAACCCGACAGTGCGTCCCGATACCCGCCCCCGCAGTTCTCTGCCGAAGCGCTTCCTTGCAGCAGCCATTTCCCTGGCTGTCCTCGGTTCGCTGACATATTTCGTGGTAAGCACGCTGGTTTCGCTGAACAAGCTGAAATCAGAAAATGCCGCAATGGCGGATCAAATTTCCGTTCTGGAATCCCGTGTAGAGCAGCTCACAGCCTTCCGGAGATATGTTGATCTCCCGCAGGATGTAGAATGACAAACAACGCTGTCCCAATGGCAAAGGCTGCTGTGAAAATTCCAACAGCAGCCTTTGCCGTTATTTTCATTGCGTCCGTTAATTGCGATGTTGAGCTGTTCATATCGACAGCAATCGAAAAGCTGACTCCTTAAAAAGTGCAATCTCTAACCGTCACGACGAAATACGACGAAAATAATTAATGCTGCGTCGAAAATATTTAATTCATGGTGTTTAATTTACTAAGGCGGTTTGAAATCAATGGAATTGTATCCTTTTGCAACTTATATTATGATTAGAATGAAAAGAAATCCGATTCTTATATGCGGTGAAGGAGGAGTCACAATGTTTGTTATGGATATGCTGTCTTGCAATGATAGCTCTGCTCATGTTGATCATCGTTCAGTTCACAATTTCGTTGATGGCTATGAAAAGGTCGCCTTCGCCGTCCCCTGCATTGATGGCACCGTATACGATGCTGCAACTGGCAGTTGCGTCTCTGCCGTTGGCGGTCAGGAAAGCGGGACTGACGATCACACAACGAAATACACTGCACAACGATACCTTACCACCGTCTTTGACATTCATGGCGATGCTCTTGAGTACAAGATCTTTGCAGCCAATACAATAACCGATACAGGGCTGGATTGGCAGTGTATCGGCACTGCATCTTTCATCCCGCATATTCGCACCCCCAAGTGGGTAGGCGAAAAGTCCTTCGATTACTGGTTTACCGGCAATGGTCAGCGGTTCTGCATTGATGGTTTGCTTGCCCGTCCCGGCAAGATGCTTGTTCCTGAAAAGTGTTATTCGCTTTTGTGGAAGGGGCCTATTCCCGACCAAATCGAGGATATTTCGATGCGAGAATTCCTCCGGCTTTGGCGGAATGGAGATCTGCAGCGTATGTACCACGATACGCTCGACCTGCGAAAGCAAAAGTTTGGCGTTGAGATCGAATTCACCGGTATGACGCGACAGCGCGCTGCAGAACTCCTCGCTGATTCTCTCGATGCAGATAAGGCACAGTTCAGCCGCACCATGAATGGCTTTTTCGTTCGTGATGCAATGGGCAGACCGTGGCGCATTGTTTGCGATGACAGCATTGAGCCGATTCATCCGAACTCAACGGAAGCGGACAGCGATTGTTGCTGTGAGCTTGTTACCCCAATTTGTGACTACTCTGATATTACCACGATTTTGAATGTGGTGAACCGTCTTCGCTCCAACGGTATGTGTATCAACGACTCCTGCGGCATCCACATTCATGTGAGTGAGGCCGGTCATACCGCCAAGACCTTGCGTAATTTGGTGAATACCATGGCAAATATGGAAAGCCTGCTTTTTGACGCTCTGAAGGTGCCGCAAAGTCGTTATACTTGGTGCCAAGGTGTAGACGCGGGTTTTGCGAGCCGAATCAACTCTGAAGGAATCGATGACAGTTCTTTGGATGAAGTCGAAAGCCTTTGGTATAATGGTTCGGAAAGCAACGATTATGCCTGCTATAGCCGTAATCGTGCACTCAATCTTGCCAGTATGTGGCAGGGTAAGGGCATCGAATTCCGAATGTTTAACAGCACCACCATTGGCAAGGAAATCAAAGCCTATATCCAGCTCTGCCTCGCGATTTGCAATCAGGCAAAGCGTGCAGATCGCGCAGAAACCCTCGAGTGTGCTGAGCCGCAGAGCTGTGAGGCTCGTATGGTACAGTGGCTGAATGATATGGGATTGAATCGGAGGGAGTTCTCGGGGGTCCGTCAGTACCTGATTAATAACCTCAATGAAAACGAACTGAATAGGAGGACTGCATAACCCATGAAAAGGAAGTTCTACATCGCGTATGGCTCCAACCTTAATCTCGAGCAGATGGCGGATCGGTGCCCAACCGCAAGAGTGGTTGGAGCTACAGTACTCGATGATTATCAACTGGTCTTCCAGCGCGTGGCTACCATCGTGCCACGCCCAGGAGCAAAAGTGCCGGTTGCAATATGGGAGATTGATGAAGAATGTGAAGAAGCACTTGATATATATGAGGGATATCCGCATTTGTATCGAAAGGAAAATAAAGAAGTCGTTGTCAACGGCAAGAAGATAATTGCCATGGTGTATATAATGAACCATGGTTTTTTGGCTTATCCGCCATCGAGGTACCTCAATATCATAAGAACCGGATATCTGCATGCTGGGTTTGACCTACGTATTCTACAAGAGGCAGTTTTATTCACAGGCAAGCAGTTAGACGCTTTGCCATTGCGTTCATATCAAGAGGAAGCTATATGTGCTTCACCATCATGTTAATTTTTGAGTGATAATACTGTTGGATTCGCTGGGTGTGTGGATTTGTTGTTCAACAGTTCTTAGTTTTTATTAATTTGCTCAGTTTGTACAATAATTTGCAGCCACCGAAACCGTGAGAGTGATAAAAAGACTTATTTGGAAAAGAGCGTGGCAATGTGATAATCATATCATCTTTGTTTGACATGTTTCATCTGCCGAGAAAATGCGAGTTCAGCGTCTATAGCCGTGACTATTATATAGATGAGAATGGGCAACAATTTGACGAAATGCCCCATGAGAGAGCGTACGAGTATGGTGATTTGGTATTCGAAACATTAAATACTCGATACATTTTCAAAAAGGTTTACTCAGCAGGTGGCTACTGTGCGTCGATTATTCAGCAAATCTAATGCCTTGTATCTGACGAAGTAATTCTGATAGATTCGGATGAATTGAACGAGGCACGTGATTTTCAGGCAGAGGACGGTTTTGAGGTTCAGCTTAAATTAAGAACGAAGCAACATCTATCGAAAACAACAAGTCATTAATAAATTCTTGGCGGAATCCAAATTCTCGGATGCAATAAAGCTGATTTTCGTTAGAATGTCTTCATCACTGCATTTGCGGAAAATCTTTTTTGCTACTACATTTAACCTGGTTGTCCAAACGCATACATACCTAATAGTTTCAAACGCATACATACCTAATAGTTGGACTTGAATTTAAAGCCGACTTGTGTTATTCTTAAATATAAAACATAATTATGCACACATCTTGATACAGTCAGGCGTCCTATGAGATAGGGGGATGAAAATGCGGATAGACAAGGAACAGATGAATCAAAATTGTCCTGCGTACATAATTGCTGAGATTGGCAATAATCATCAGGGCAGTTTGGATACTGCTTTGGCGATGGTTCGGATTGCGAAGGAGTATTGCGGAGTTAGCGCTGTAAAATTTCAAAAGAGGGATAACGACAGCCTGTTCACAGAGGAGTTTTCCCGAAAGCCATATGTGGGTCAGAACAGTTTCGGTGCGACCTATGGGGAACACCGGGTAGCACTGGAACTCAGTGAATCGGATTTTTGTTCAATCCGAGATCTTTGTCGGGAACTAGATGTGGATCTCATTGTCACGCCCTTCGACAAGAAAAGTGTGGATCTGTTGGATTCTATCGAGATTCGAAATTATAAGATTGCTTCCTCGGATATTGATAATATCCCGCTGATTGAATACGCAGCTAAAAAGGCAGATTCGTTGATTATTTCCACCGGTTGCGCGTCTCTCGAAGACATAGATCTGGCCTATCAGACCGCTATGAAGTACCATCATTGTGTCGGGCTTCTGCACTGCATCTGCAAGTATCCCCCGGAAGTACAGGAATATAACCTTCGAAGCATACTGGTTCTGGCAGAGCGATATAAGGATGCTGTGGTTGGCTATTCTGGACATGATATCGGGATCGAAGCCCCCGTGGCTGCTCGTGTCTTGGGCGCCAATATCATTGAGAAACATTATACACTCAACAAGGATCTGCCTGGCGGTGATCATAAGATTTCTCTGGATTCCGATGAGATGAAGACTTTGGTCGAGTCCCTGCAGAGGATTGACCTTATGCTAGGAAAGTGCGAAAAGAGACGGTATGATTTTGAAGAAGGCGTGAAGATGAAACTTGGAAAAAGCCTGTATGCAAGCCGGGATATCTACAAGGGAACAAAACTGACAGCGCAGGACATCTGTATAAAAACCCCCTCAGGCCACATTTCCCCGGCCAGCATCGGAGCCCTTATTGGTCGTACAGTGTTAAAGGATATGAGTACAGATCAACCTTTTCAGTGGGAGGAGATAGAATAGATGAGAGATTTATTTAATCTGGACAATCAGGTTGTAATCATTACTGGTGGAAACGGTCAGATTGGACGAGAGTTTTCTCGAATCCTGATAGAGTATGGTGCCAAAGTAGTAATTTTCGATTTGAAAATCAATCCGGACTTTCTGGCGAAGTATGACAATCTCTATTACTATAATGTGGATATCACCAACAGGAAGCAGATTGAGGAAGCTTTGGTATCCGTAAAAGCGGAAGTGGGAATTCCCACTGCGCTGATTAACAACGCCGCGATAGATTTTCCGCCCAACTCCACCGGCGATGTCACAGGTCCTTTTGAGAAAATTTCTGAGGAGACCTATGACAGAATAATGGAAGTTAATGTAAAGGGTATCTTTATGTGCTGCCAGGTCATCGGTTCGGAGATGGCGAGGAATGAATATGGAAGCATTGTAAATATGTGTTCTATCTATGGTATGCTGTCGCCCCATCCTGAAATCTATGACTATAAGAATGTAGACGGCGAAGAGTGGAATAAACCCTGTCTGTACTCCATTTCCAAGGCAGCAGTGCTGAATTTGTCAAAGTATCTGGCGGTATATTGGGCCAAAAAGAAAGTGCGCGTAAATTGTCTCACTCCCGCCGGAGTGTTTAATCATCAAGATCCAAGATTCTTGGAGAATTACAATAGAAGTATTCCTATCGGACGTATGGCGGATGTCACTGAACTGGATGGAGCAATTATCTATCTGGTATCAGATGCCTCCACCTACTACACCGGTAACAATCTGATCCTTGATGGCGGTTGGACTGCGTGGTAAAAGCGCAGGATGCTGTCCATGATAACTAAGGAATAAGGAACGAGGATAGATATTCTTATGGTGAATAAAATTTTGATGAGAGAAACTGCATATTCTTGCAGAACCAGAGTTGTGAAGTTGGGGGTGAAGGGCTGTTTCGTTGGCTCCGCACTTTCTTGTATAGATGTGATTACTTACTTGTACTATTCAGGTCGGGTATCCGCAGACAATGAGAAAGGATACTTCCTTTTGTCCAAAGGACATGCTGTGCCGGCACAGTATGCGGTGCTGGAGAGTCTGGGCGTCATCGACGGAGCCAGATTCGATAACTTTAATTTGGTAGAAGATAATCTATATCTGCACCCCAATGCGATGATTCCTGGTATCAATATCCACAGTGGTTCCCTGGGACACGGAATCGCCATCGCAGCAGGAATCGCTTTGGAACTGAAAAGAACAGGAGATCCAAGACGCGTATACGTCATGGTCGGTGACGGAGAGCTGAATGAAGGCACCAACTGGGAGGCAGTGTTGTTGGCGAATGCTAAGAGACTGTCCAACCTTTGTGTTATCGTAGATCGCAACCATTTCCAAGCAAATTTTTCTACCGAAGAACTGATTCCGTTGGAGTCCCTGGAAGCGAAGTTTATGAGTTTTGGTGCCAATGTCGTGACCTTCGACGGTCATGATTTCGAAGCGATGGATGCTGCATTCGAAAATCTCCGCATGGATAAGGATTCGTTGAACGTGTTTATTGCCGACACCGTTCGAGGAAAAGGAATTCCCTCCATCGAGGGCGATTGGGAGCAGTGGTACATGGAATATGATGAGGCTCAATGCGAGAAGCTGCTTCGTGAACTGGCAGAGAATAGAGGGTGAGGAGTATGCAGCGTTACGGAGATATTCTAAAAGAATTGATTTTAAAGGACAATAGATACTATGTGCTCACGGCGGAGAATATGGGTCCCATTTATTATATCATGGATGATATCAAGGATAACTATCTAGATGTGGGCATCGCAGAGCAGACCATGGTTGGAGTGGCCGCCGGTCTAGCCCTCAGAGGTCGTGTGCCGGTGGTTCACGCCATGGCAAGCTTCCTGCTTATGAGAGCTTTCGAGTTCATCCGTACCGATATCGGATACGGCAAATTGAATGTGAAGCTGGTGGGCACTGCGGCAGGATTCCTGTCCGAGAAGAACGGCGCCACCCATCAGAGCGTGGAGGATATCGCTCTGATGCATTGCATTCCCGATATGCATATATATGCTCCTGCAGATAACGACGATATGATCAAAATGGAACGAGCAATTATGGAGGAGGATAACGCCTGCTACCTGAGATACAACGACACCAAGTCCAACTATGAGCATGAGCCTTTCTCCAAAGGCAAGGCGGAAATTATTGGTGACGGGGCGGATTATGCTATAATCACCTATGGAATCATGTTTTCTACGGCCATGAAGGTGAAAGAAATGCTGGAAGCAGCAGGGAATACGGTCACTCTCGTGAATTTGAGATCCATCGTTCCGTGGGATGAGCAGGGTATCCTCAATTCCATTAAGGATGCGGGGCACATTGTTGTCATTGAGGATCATCTGGCTTATGGTGGAGTCAGCACGATGCTGAGTGAACTCATGGCTCAAAAGGGAATCGTTGGAAAACTTCATGCATTTAATCTTCGTGGATATTTCAAACCAGGTTCCATAGATAACATTCTGGCTTACGAGAAGTTATCCGCAGGATCCATATATGACAGCATCATCGGGTTTTGAAGGAGTAAGTCTTTATGAATAATTTCAATAAGCACTTTCTCGAGGAAGATGATGGGAATTTTGAAGTACTAGTTGAGCAATTAGATTATGTTCACCATTTGTTGTCCGAGAGAATGTCGAATGGTTTCTCCTATTTTGGACAGCCGCAGTTTGACGCGAAATTGCTGAAAAATTTTGAGAATATACCGTTTCATGGACGTGAAACGAATGAAGTCATGGGTGGTCTGGCAGACGCGCTAACGGGACAGCTACGATGGAATGCGAACTCTGTCCTGCATAATATTAATCCCCCTGCGTCAATTGATGCAATAGCGGCAGCTTGCATCGCCAATATCTACAATCCCAATCCTCTGTGGGATTTCGTCAGTTCCGGATCCCAAGAGATGGAGAAACAGGTTGTTCGGCAAATGAGCCGCTTAATTGGATGGGAAGAGGAAGAGACCGACGGCGTTTTTACATTTGGTGGGAAAGGCTGTCTTACCTACGCGGTAAAGCTGGGGATAAATCGGGCTGTACCTGGGAATGCTCTTTGCGGACTGGTATCTGCCACAGGAAGGGAACCTGTTGTTATTTCATCCGATGAGAGCCATTATTCCTTGGATACCGTCTGTTCGCTGTTAGGAATTGGAACCGTGAATAGCATTCGAATTCCCACCGATGAGTACGGAGCGATCAGAACCTACGAGTTTGCATCTGTGTATAACAAGTTGGTGGATGAAGGGCACCCCATCGCAGCAATTATCGTTAATGGTGGTAATACCTTGAATAACAGTTCCGATGATTTGGCGAAGATGCTGCCTATCATTGTGGCGAGAGAAGCGGATTTAGGATATCGTCCGTATATTCATTACGATATGGTTATCACCTGGGCATGGCTCTTCTTCCAGCAGTATGATGACAAGGTCAATGTGCTGGGAATTGAAACAGACGTTTTGGCAAGGATTCGGAAGCTATCTGATTTAGTTGCCACCTGCCGTCATGCGGATTCTGTGGGAATCGACTTCCACAAGACCGGCTTCACTCCATATATCTCCAGTCTGTTTGTAACGCGTACTGGTGCGGCGCTTCATTCTATTTTTAAACCCTCTATTCAACGACTTGAACGAAAAGATTACGGCAACAATTTTCTTCAGCACCACACCATTGAGCACTCCCGGACTTCCGGATCAATCTTTTCCGCATGGGCAGCGTTGCAGAGTATTGGCGTGGAAGGCTTTCAGTATTACATCGCTAATCTGATGACCGTTGCGGCAGCCTTTCGAAGAGAGTTGAGCAAGCGAGGCTTTGAGTGTCTGAATCCCTTCTCCATGGCATTCGCAGGATCATTTTTTCCAATTTATCAGGGAATGTTGTTCGATGAAGTACAGACTATGACTTCCACCGAGGAAGTCAACAATTATGTCTATCGGTTGTTCGAGTTCTTCTATAAGGGAGACCATGAATACAGTAAATATGTGCTGGGCTTCCTGCCTCAGTGCGGCAAGAACCATTCCGGCAAGCCCATCAGCGGACTACGCGTATTCCCTATGTCCGCCTCTATTACGCCTGAGAAAGCGGTGGAGATCAGTAAGGAGTTAGGGAAAATGAAGGCTACATTTGATGAATCCTATGACTTTGGCAATATCGAGGTCATTGAATCTCAGCCAACTCATGTGCCAAAATAAGGAGTAAGTGTGGAAAAGCATAAGATTGAAAATTATGTGTTCTTTTTTCGCGAGCTGTCCGAAGAGATGAAAGATCAAATTCTCCTAGCCTGTGTCCGTAATGATGCAAGGTATTATTGTCTGCTGAAAAATATTGATGCGGAGGCTGTGATCCGGCGTGCGAAAGAGGAAATGAAGAATCTTCAAGCAACAAATCTCCCAATTCATATGAAATCTTTTGTGGATTCCTATATCTGTATCCGGGATTATGTGGAAAAGCGGTATCATGACGTCCACCCTTTCTTCCGAGCGGAGTTTGTCAATTATTTGCTGCGGATTCACGATATCTGCCCAATGCTGAATTATGCCTTCGATGGTTGGTACTATTCTCCAAAGGATTTTGATCCCCGACGCATTATTGAACTGGCGGAACTGAGTATCAGCTATCTGTACCGAATCGTTCCTTTGGAGGATGCATCAAGCGATGCTCCCTGTGGAATGGGGGCGTATGGGGTAATTGAACAGACTTCGGATGGAGCTGTAGCGAAGATTCCGATGAATTACGCAGCCTTCTTGTTTGCCAATGAGGAGGAGTGGAAGATTTTTCAAATCCTAAAGGACACGGAGCTTGCGAAGAATATCCCTTCCCCCATTGCATTCGATGAGTCTTCAAAGAAATTGGTTCGGGAATACATCCCAGGAATGACCGGACACGAATTGCTGGTGAGAGGTCAGATGGATGAGGTTAAAATTGCTTCCTTGCAGAAGGTATTTTCCCGTATCCGGCGTGTTCAAGCTGGTTACAGGATTTTCCTGGATATACATCCGGCAAATTTCGTGTGGAACGAGGAAAATTCTCAGTGGTATTTCTTTGATCTTGGATCAGTTCCTCATATCGGATCCGATTACTATCCGGATTCATTTGACGCATATTATGAAAAAGTATGGAAGGAAAGACTTGACCGCATGGTGAGATATCCCATTCGATCGGTTGAACTGTAAGGGAAAGTAACAGATGGACAACTTGATTATAAAGAAAAGCGCGTTGCGTGAAATTGTGAATGATACTGCGACGAAGCGAATACTTGCATCTCTGGAATTGCCAGAGAACTGTAAGTGTCTGGAGTTGGGGGTTGGCATCGGTTCCATAGCATCCCATCTGGCAAGCTTATTTCCGAGAGGAGAAGTCCATACCTTTGATCTGAACCCGCAGAATATCCAGCAGATTGGACGGAGATATCAGCATTTGACCAATCTGAAAACATATGTTTCCGATGTTCATGCCCCGTGCTACGAGGATGAGCGGTACGACTTGATTCATGCCCGTTTTTTGCTGGAGCATCTGTCAGATTGGGAAGACGTAGTCGCACGTCTGTGTAAGGCCAATCTGAAGCCCGGTGGCATCCTCTTTCTGGAAGACGCGGTCTATTCTCAGATATTCGGATATGTCGGTGGAGATGCCTATGAGCATGTGATGGTTGCCTACAGCAATGCTGTCAGCGGTGACGGCAAGGAGTGGAACTGTGCGTTGCAGATCCCGCGTGTTTTGGGAAGATGTGGCCTGATCGACATCCAGGCTTTTGGCGAGATGCAGACTTTCTTTGGCAACACCATTGATTCTGAGTATTGGAAATGTTGTTTTTTCGAGAACAGGGAACAATTATTTAATTTGGGCGTCCAGAAAGAGGAACTGTACTCGGTTCTTCAGGAACTGGGTTGGGCGGATAAGTATTTCTCGGGACCGGTGGTCTTTCATTCCTATGGCAGAAAGAAAGCCTGCGAAAACCGGCAACAGAACGATACCCAAGCTCCTATTAAGATGGTGCTAACCGATTGTGATGGTTGCCTGACAGATGCCGGCATGTACTATTCTGAGGACGGAGATGAATTGAAGAAATTCAGTACCCGGGACGGCATGGGATTTGCAATGCTGCGAGAGCAAGGTATTGCGACAGGTATTATCACCGGTGAGAACGTGAAGCTGGTGGCGCGAAGAGCGGAAAAACTGAAGCTGGACATCCTGGAGATGGGATGTAAGGAAAAACTTGCGGTTATTCGGAGAATTTGCGAGGAACGGAAGATCCGCTTAGAGAATGTGGCTTATATCGGAGATGACCTGAACGACATTGAGGCATTATCCATGGTGGGCTTGAGTTGCTGTCCGTCAGACGCGATGGAGCGGGTAAAAGTTGAAGCTGCCTACATTGCCAAAGCAAAAGGCGGAGAAGGCGTCCTGCGAGAGGTTGCGGAACTGGTTTTAAAAATTAATGCTTCCAGTAATTGATGGAACGAGGCCTTATACCATACAATTTGAGAAAAGGAAATAAAAGAGATGTTCCAGGAATTGATAAAAGCCTACGAGGCGTTGGGGGATGACGAATCCAGAAAGCTCTTCGATATCCGTCTGAAGTACGCTATTACCGGAGATAAAAAAGAACTGCGGGATGAGGTATATTCTCTGAACCGGTATGAATTCACGGATTTGTTCGAATATATTGCGAAGTTCCCAGAGGATGTGGAAATAATCATATTCGGTGCCGGTTCTTCCGGTCGCTATGCGTATCAGATGCTGAAGGATTACGGCTACGGGAAACATATCATTGCCTACGGAGATGATGATGTTGAGAAGCAGAGAACCACAATTGATGGTTTGCCGGTGTATTCTGCGGAAGAGATTTGTGAAAACCATGGGGACGCCATCGTGATCATCGCTTCTTCTCAATATGGACTGGACATCTACGGCCTACTGCTTCGCATTGGTGTACGCCGTGAGAATCTGTACTATCCAAGATACAGACGGATCATGGGTATGACAGGAACCCAATATTTCGATCTTCCCTATCTGACCAAGGATCCGGAGGAAGTGTATATTGATGGAGGTACCTTCGATGGTGAGACCTGTACGGATTTCATCGAGTGGTATGGCGCGGGTTACAAGCGGATTGTGGCTTTTGAGCCGAGCCGTTATTCGGTAATAGCCTGTCAGCGGAGGATTCGGGAACATCACATTGAGAGGATTGACTTGATCCCCAAGGGCTTGTATAGTAAAGACACAACTTTGCGGTTCATGCATAAAGCGGCAGGCTCCAAGGTGATGAACGATGGATTGGACGCCATCGAGGTAATTTCCATTGATCAGGTTCTGAATGGGGAGCGGGCAACCTTTATTAAGCTAGATGTGGAGGGGTGTGAACTGGAGGCTTTGAAGGGTGCGCAGAAGACTATTCGAAAGTGGCGCCCCAAACTTGCAGTATGCATCTATCATAAGCCCGAGGATATCTATGAGATTCCTCTGTATATTCTGAGTCTTGTGCCAGAGTATAAGTTCTATATTCGCCATTACTCGAATGTTGAATCCGAAACCATTCTGTACGCTTTGCTTGATTGACTGCCGTAGCAAAGGGTGTATATTGATGTGTTTCTTTGCCCATTGGGGTTTGATAGACTTCCTTGTATGATGTATATTTAACCATTCGTCTTAACCTATGTGGAGACGGTTGTATTGCTTTCCGACGGAGAAATCGACTCCAAGAGGGTGCGAGTGGAATTCTCACTGGAGGATATGGACACTTCCGGCTTTCAACAAGGAGCCACCTATGGACAGCTCAAGGAGCGTGTGCTGGAGCAGACTGTGGATTAAAGGTATCTTCCCTGTATATCTCACAGATCAAGCGGGAATGCGGTCTGGAGGTCGGACAGAGTTATAACCTGCCCAAAATGAGAATGCCAAGCAACCACAATGCCCGACCGAAAAGGAAGCAGCGATTATGGAAATCGTGAAGTACGATCGTAAGCGCTCAATACGATATATATTTAATGCCTACTGAACAATCGAAAAAGCCTTGCGGCGCAAGACATAGCGGGCCATTTGTGGTATAATAAGTGAAGGAAAAAAACAAAAATCGGGCAAAAACCTTGCACTTTGGGGACGCTATGTATCGATACAGCAACGGCTAGATCAGTCTTTCTGATTTTCAAACAGCCAGTGGGGATGAATTTGAAAGAAAGCAACCGCTGGGTCAAAAAGGCTCAGACGATTCCTTGGCTGGAGATTGAAAAGCGGTACGCAGCTCTGTTTACCAACCGCGAGGGCAATGTTGCCAAGCCTCTGCGCCTTGCGCTGGATGCCTGCATCATCCGAGCGGAGTATGGATATTCCGATGAAGAAACTGCGCTGCAGATCCAAGAAAACCCGTATTTACAGTATTTCTGCGGCTATGACGATGAAAAGTTGCCTTTTGATCCGTCCTTGATGGTATATTTTCGGAAGCGGCTGACGCCGGAAGTGTTGGGCGAGATCAACGAAATGATCGTGCGGGACGCAAAAGCGCGGCAGGAAAAAGAAACCAAATCAGAAGATCACGATGACTCTAATGATGATTCCGGCCAGAGTGGTAACAGCGGCACCATGATTGTAGATGCCACCTGTGCGCCCTCCAACATTCGGTCCCCCCCAGGATGTTTCCCTGCTCAACGAATCCATGGAGAACGCGGAAAAGCTCCTGGACATTCTTCATGATCCTGCCGATGGCAAGAAGCCGCGCACCTACCGCAAGTGCGCCCGGAAAGATTATCTGAAATATGTCAGATGCCACAAACACACCGCAAAAATGACCCGCAAAGCCATTGGAAAACAGCTGAGCTATCTCAAGCGGGATCTGGAAGCGATTGACGGCAAACTCCTTCTGGGGAAGTTCCTGACTGACCGGAAAATGGAGCGGCTGAACACGCTGCGAAGCATCTACCAGCAGCAGAAGTACATGTATGACAACCGAACACACAGCGTTCCGGATCGTATTGTCAGTGTCAGTCAGCCTTTCGTCCGCCCGATTGTCCGGGGAAAAGCCGGAAAGCCTGTGGAGTTTGAGGCCAAACTGGACGTTAGCGTGGTAGACGGCTGGACCTGCCTGGAGTGTTACTCGTTCGATGCCTACAACGAGGCAGGAAACTTGCGGACAATGGTAGAACGGTTCCGTGAGCGCGAAGGACACTATCCCCGCCGGATTCTGGCAGACAAAATTTACCGGAACCGTGGAAATCTCAGCTACTGCAAGGAACGCGGGATCCGGTTATCCGGTCCGGCCTTGGGCAGACCGAGAAAGGATGAGATTCGGGACAAGGCGCAGAATTATCTGGATGAATGTGAACGAGTGGAAGTGGAGCGCAGGTTTAGTCTGGCGAAACGGAAATGCGGTATGGGACTGGTCACTGCAAAGCTGCGGGAAACAGCCGCCCACGTGATTGCCATGTCGTTCCTGTACTGAATCTTCGTAAGATTCAGTGCGCCCTTTTACAAGTTTTGGCAGCATTGCTGGATGCTTGGGTGCTGCAAAGAAAACTGGTATTTGTTCAGGAATCATCATTATTTAGTAAGCGTCAAATCCCCTCTGGAAAAAGCTGCAGGTATGCTCTAAACGAGCCTGCCAGTCTGCTACTCCTCATGCGCCCGGTGAACGGTGTGAAAGTCCCGAATTAAGGTCTAATGTGCGGTTATTGAGCGCTTACGATGCCAAACTCCGATGCCTACGAAAAATGCTATCTCGACTAACGGCAGACCTCAAATACGAGGCCTGCCGTTTTTGTCACTTCTGTGCGATTATTTAGCGCTTACTTATTTCTGGCCATATGTTAACCTCCTGTGTGGTGCTTCTATTCTACACCACGCAGGAGGTTTTCACAAACTTTGGGACAGTCTCATCTTCGACCATCTTTTAGTCGCTATCGCAAGATAACTCTATATCTTGTGGCTAGCTGCTTTAAGCCGATAGTCTAATGATCGATTTACAAATCGCTGAACAGCAACACGATATATATACAATATATTCCTCTGCTTCTCAGCGAAGCTATGCCATTACTGACGAACAATCTTGAAGAATTTGGCCTTACCCATCCTCAGTTGAGCAGTGTCTGCCTCGATCTCGATGGCCTTGGTATCGGTTACTTTCTTACCGTTCAGCTGTGCGCCGCCCTGTGCAAATACACGACGAGCCTCACCCTTAGACTTATAGTAACCACCCTGAACCAGTGCGGTGATGATCTGTTCACCATCGGAGTACTCCTCACTTTCGGAGATGATCAGTACAGATGCATCCTCAGGCATCTGATTCTGCTGATATACAGCCTTGAAACGTGCCTCGGCCTGGTCAGCTGCTCCCTTGCCGGCATACAGCTCAGTGATCTCATGCGCCAGCAACATCTTAACATTACGAGGGTTGGTTCCATTATCCAGAGCAGCTTGCAGACGTGCGATCTCGCTGGGATGAACATCAGTACACAGATTGTAGTACTTAATGATTAAAGAATCCGGAATCTTCATAACCTTCTCGAAAATCACCTCTGCTGGCTCACTTATACCGATGTAGTTGCCCAGACTCTTACTCATCTTCTCGACACCATCGATGCCTTCCAGCAGAGGCATGAACAGAGTCAGCTGAGGATCCTGGCCGTAATCTTTCTGGATGTTTCTTCCCATCAGGATATTGAAGGTCTGGTCGGTACCGCCCAGCTCGATATCTGCTCTTACAGCAACGGAATCGTATGCCTGCATCAAAGGGTAGAAGAACTCATGAACGGACAGAGGCAGGTGATTGGTGTAGCGGTTATTGAAATCATCTCTCTCCAGCATACGCGCCACGGTACACTTTGCTGCCAGTTCGATAACATCACCAAAGGTCATCTTGCTCAACCAGTCACTGTTGTAGTACACCTCGGTCTTACTGCGATCAATGATTTTGAAAATCTGTTCCAAGTAGGTGTTAGCATTACGCTCAACATCTTCTCTGGATAACTGCTTTCTGGTCTTGGATTTTCCGGTAGGATCACCAATCATACCAGTATAGTCACCGATAATGATGATAGCAGTGTGACCCATATCCTGCAACTGTCTGATCTTGCGCAGAACGACGGAATGACCGATATGGATATCAGGCGCGGAGGGATCCAGGCCAAGCTTGATTCTAAGCGGTCTATTTTCCTGCCTTGCACTCTTCAGCTTCTCTCGGATCTGAGGAATTGCAGTATGCTGTGCAACACCCTTCAGCATAATAGCAATCTGATCTTCGATATACTTCTCTTCCTCAGTCATGGCACCGAATCTGAACTCAGCCTCCTCGGGAGTCAATCTTCCAGATTCTGCGTCTACACCGAATACAGACTTCAGCAGAGCAACCAGCTCATTGCATGCCGCGTTAATAGTCTCCTTGTTACCGTTAAATCCATCAATGGGGAAGATGAAGTTGGTGGATTCCTCACTGACACGACCCGCCTGCATCTGTCTCCACAGCCAACGTCTGGTACGAACAGAAGTACCGGTTGCGTATACAGGTTCGCCCTCAACCAGCTTGTCACCCTCGTACTGATTCTCTTCGCTCTTGCAATCATCCAGAGTTGCCAGACGGATATACAGATCATCGGTCATGGTATCCATATCATGCACACCAACCGGAACCTGATACTTAACAGAAATATAGTTGCCGAGATCAACAACAGGTCCGAAAGACGGTAACTCGCCTTTTTTAATAATACGGGTAAGAATCGCCTCAATTGAGCAAGGGAACTTCAATGGATTAATTCCCAGATTTTTCATTGCGTCTCGGTAAATATTCAGAGACTCAATGTCTTTTACACTTTGACCGTTAAAGCTGTTGTATACACGCTTTACCTCATTTTGCAAAAGCATTGCAATTTGAGGACAATCAGTCTTGTTATCAAGACCATATGCAACAACTACTCCTGTGTATATGCCATCGCCTACATTTGCTATTTTCTTATCTACACGAAAAAACATTATTATTCTCCTTTCATAAAAAAGAACCCCTCCCTTCATCAAAAGGACGAGTTCTCTCGCGTTACCACCTAATGTTCATACATAGCTCACGCTATATACCTTTGCATATAACGGTGTTCACCGACGTAGCTTACTTTTATTTCAGTACGCAACTCCAGAAGTTATTCGCATTATCTTTCTTGCGCCTCTCATCATCCGGCAACTTTCCGTTAGACTTTTAATAATGCTACTTATTTCTATCAAAGCCTTTTAAATTATAAACAGAATATCTGTTATTTTCTGGTGGGGGAAGGTGGATTTGAACCACCGAAGGCAACGCCAGCAGATTTACAGTCTGTCCCCTTTGGCCACTCGGGAATTCCCCCATATATACTCCTGAAGTATACATCATCCGACCATTGGATGTCAAGCTTTTTTGTAAAAATCTCGGGGCAGCATTTTGTAAAAATCTCAGGGCAGCAGCTAACGTTTGCCGAATGACGCTTACACAAAATTATACGGAGTACCGCAAGCCCTACAGGATCTACATGATGGCTTCTGCAAATAAGTTCCTGCACATCTATTACGCTGCGGTTAAGGCTTAGCTCAACGCTTTGAAAGTAGCGTAATCCTGTACACACTTTACTGGTTGACCGCCGTTTCAAAAAAGAGACGCAAAGCAGCTTAGATTTGTGTGCCCATTTCGCACTGTGGAATTTCAAAATTTCTACTTGACTTTCGTTAGCAGATCTTGATAATTTCCTCGTTGAAGTGTGCAATGTTGTTGGACATGATTTGTCGTCTCCTTTCGAATGTGTGTCGCAACTTCATTTTACCAGAGACCAGCAAGCCGTGTCTACTTTTTTGCTTTTTCAATTTGCGCAACTTATTGTACCTTATCCTCGATTCTTTAGCTGCCCTTGAAAATAAAAATCATCGTTGTAACTGAAATAGAGATTGATGCATACACCGCCCATAACCCTGGATCATGATTTGCTGGCTTTATTGCCGCAAACAATCTTGCGAATGGATGCAATATGGTCAATTCCATGCTTATCAATATACAATCGCGCTTCACTCTCGTCTTCAAAGATCATTACATTTTCAACACATTCGGTATGCTCACCATGCCGCCCAAGAAAGAATACGGTATCGCCGGCATCCAAAACAATGAGATATTTCCTTGCTCCTGTCATTTTTCGCCACCTGCTCCTTGCAGTTATTTCAAAACAGTCTTTACTTCAAGAACCTGTTGTTATGTTCTTGCTGTTGGAGCTCAAACCATTGCAAGATCATAATGACTGCATTGAGCGCTGCAAGATTC